>Ga0180430_10001563_pt1 | contig 22052 bp, 41 predicted proteins | sample SS_ome_9_FD_132999 | JGI IMG/M metagenome (GOLD analysis project Ga0180430, IMG submission 132999) | Hypersaline lake sediment archaeal communities from the Salton Sea, California, USA - SS_1_S_2 metaG | ecosystem: Environmental > Aquatic > Non-marine Saline and Alkaline > Hypersaline >... | reverse complement strand
TCTCCCCTACCTCAGGGTCAAATTCTCGTAGAGTTACCGCTTTCATCTCTCCTCCTCTCCCACAACTCAGTCAGTGCTTTGTGGGCGTCTAGGTTGATGCGCCGATTCACAGTAGATTTCCTTGTTCTAGTTCTTTTTTGATGCGTGATTTTGCTATCTTATAATACTCAGGACTTATTTCTATACCTATGAATTTTCTGTTGGTGCGGAGACATGCTACTCCTGTTGTGCAACTACCCATCATAGGGTCTAATACTGTATCTCCTTCGTTACTCCAAGAAATGATATGGTCATTAGCGAGTTGTTCGGGGAATACTGCGGGGTGTCCAGTATCTTTTCCCCCACTCCCATAAGACCAGAGATTTGTAGCTTTCTTTTTATCAGTATCTACATACTCAGTATGTCTTTTTTTGAGAGAACCATCTCTTTGCCTATAAGTAGATTTGTACTTCTTTTTCCCATGTATTTTATCAAGTAAAATTGGATTAAATACACTTGGCTTCCCCTTTGATAAAATAAACATATACTCAAACGAGTTACCATATCTTCTTAGTGTTGGGTATGCTGGGGGGACAGTAGTTTTATGATAAATCATTGTGTCTAAAAGATTAAACCCACATTTCCTAACAAAATAGATGGCTTGCTTGAATGATGTCAAACTTTCACAAAAGTTCTTTGTTTGATCTCCAACTACCCATACAACAACCCTCCCATCCTTAGTAACTCTATACAATTCTTTAGCAATATTCTTAAAGTCAAATGTATATCCGTGATAATCCCTAAGATTATCATAGGGAGGAGAGGTAATAGTCATATCAATAGATTTACTAGGGATTTCCCGCATCACCTCTAAACAATCCCCTAAATACAACGTACAATCTCCTATTACTTCTTTCACTTATGCACCCCTATCAACTCTTCAAGTCGTTCATCTGTCACAAACTTCGATCCATCTTTATGACTCATTTACCTTCTCCTTGTTAAGGTGCGGGGAGCAAGCATGGGGTGGCGATTAGGATTCCCAGCGATGCCGTAGCGGTGACTAAGCCCGCCCTTCCTCTTTTCGGACGTTATGCCCCCTACTACACTCAATGAGCCACTTCCCCGCACCCTATTCATTGCTCTAGTTCCCTGTTCCTTCTCGGTAACATTCCCAATTCAAATTCATTGTTTTCTCTAATGCGTAGATTTTTCATTCCCGTTCGGTATTATTCCTCTAGTTTGGTTATTGCTTCGTGTGCAGTTTTAATCATATCATTTGAGTAGTTTCGATGCATAAAGTTTGGAGCATCTCCATATCGCGTTATCTTCTCCAATGCCTCCTTCATCTCATCTATGAGTGAGAGGAGATAGCCACAGTGATTTATATATATAGAGGCAATAACTTCATTCCTTTCAACAATATTATATTCGTCAACTATTCCTTGATGATATTTCCGCACCTCATCCAATCTACTCATTTACGCACCTCCTTCCCCCGCTCGAGATGCACCTCAGTCAGGACGCGCCTGGCCTCGGACTCCGCGGCGAAGTCCCTGTCCTTCCGATCCCTGATGTACCCGCAGAGCTTGTCCTTCGTTCCCTGAACCGCACGGCCCCGCCATCCGATGCACACGCACTGCCACTTCCGGCCCTTGATGATCGTGCGCCAGTGATTTCCTCCGCATTTTTCGCATGGCTTCATCTCTTCCTCCTCTTCCTCGTCGCCCACCTCGACGTGACAACCATCTCTCCGTTCTCGAACTCGACGAGGACGCTGTTCATTTTTCCCCTCGCCACGATCCTGCACGGTTGCCCCTTTCGATATCCGAGGCGTTTTTTCCAGTACCAGACGTGGTCGTAGTCATCGTTCATACCGGCCGTATCGGCATAAGAATCCCGACCGCCTTGTTGTCCTTTACGCCCGGTCGGACGATTATCATATTCTGCGCCCCGTAGAACTCCAGCCTCACGCCAAACCCAAAATGAACTCCCATCGCCGTCTGCGTCCTGAACAGGAGCTCAGCATTGAGATTGATCGTTCCAAGCGGCTCCGGCTCGCCCTGCTTTTTGATGTCGGCGAACAGGTGGTCGGTATCGGGATAGTTGATGCCCTTTACATCCCGCCGGAACAGCGTGCCGTCACCGACCTGAATCCACCGGTGGCCCAGCTTAAAGTACATGAAATCGCCCGGCTTCGTCCTCTTCGCCTCGTACTTGAAGATATGGGCGGGTAGCAGGCCCGGCACATCGCCCTCCGCCAGGTCCTCCAGCGGCACGCGAACGAGCAGCCGGCCGTTCGTCGCCTCCGCCGTCCCATCCTTTCGCACGTTGATGAACGTCAGAGCCCTCCTTGTCTCATCTTTCGAGACCGCCTCCGTCAGGTTCTGGTACATCTTCTTTACCAACATCTCGCACCTCCTTTTTCTAGCTATTCATCCTTCGCACCGCCGAGATATTCGCCGTCACGCGCGCACCATCGGCGAACTCCACGAGTATACGCGCCGTCCTGCCCTGGCTGAGTATCCTGCACGCCTCGCCCTTTCTGTGCGGCAGACACTTCTTCAACCGCCAGACATAGTCGAAGTTTGTTGCCATCGGGAACCTACTCGTCATCCGTCGCTGCATCCTTCTTTTGTTTCACCCTGCCCTCCTCGATGATGATCGTCGCCCGCTCATCTTCACCGACCAACACCCACCACGGCTGTATGCCGTTCTTCTTCAGCCGCTGGCTGATGTACTCGAACTGCTCAGGATCGAATGCCGGGCCATTGTCGATGAGCGCGACACGGAGCGACGGCTTCTGCGCCAGCAGGACCTCAAGCCCTATCTCCAGCATCCGCTTCGTCGAGGTCGTTGACTCAGCCATCGGACGCCCGTCGAGCGTCACGCTCTTGCTGTCGAACTCAAGGCCGGGCACGCCGAGCTTCTTCGACGCCTCGGCCATCATCTCCTGCTTCTTCTCCCGGGCGGCCTCGAGCTTCTCGGTCAGCTCTTCGGAGCCAGTGGCGAGGGACTCGACCTCCACCTCGACTTCCTGCCTGCGCTTGTTGTCGGCGACCCTCTGATTGACTTCGCCCGCCTCGCCGAGGCGCTTGAGGATAGCCTGCTCGTCCGCGTCTTCGATGTCCTTCACGGCCTCCGCGGCCTTTGACTCTGCCTCTATCGCCCGGGCCAGCATCTGCTCATAGTGCTTGACGGCAGCCCGAGCCTCCCGTACGGCCTTCTGTGCCTCGTCGAGCGCCCGACGCTTCGACGCGTTCTCATTGTTCTGCCTCTTCGCCGCCTCCAGCTTCGAGGCGAGATCCGCCGTCGAGACTTCCTCGTCCGGTACGCCTGGGTGCTGCGGTAGGTTCTCCAACTCCCCCCGCTTGCTCTTCAGCCGGCGGTTCAACTCCGTGCGCTCGGAGAACAGTCGATCGATCTCGCTGTCTACCTCAAACGTATCAAGTCCCGTCACATCCGTAAGGCACTTCACCAGCTCCTTCTCATTCATCCCGACGAGAGCCGCAGGGTTGAACCGCAGGACCTTCTCAGCGTCCCCGCCGAGTATCCAGTCGAGGAAAGTCTGTCCGTGAGGGTTCCCATCGGCGTCCTTCACGGTGAGGCTGTGAGGCTTGTCTTTCCGTAGATCGAGCTTCACGTGCACGCCGTTGTCCAGTGTCTCCTCTACCAGACCGCTCTTCTCGCCCTCCCGCAGTGCCGACTCGGGGATGCACCTGCGCCCGCCGAGGCCGGCGTATATCGCCCGCAAGATAGCCGACTTGCCCTGGTCGTTCCTGCCGGCGATGACGACCTCATCACCCGCGACGATATCCACCTCGACTATCTTCTGAAAATTGCGGATACGCAAACGCCTGATATGCCCTGCGTCCTTGGCGGCATCCGCCACTGTCTTGACCTCTTTCTTCTCACTCGTCATTTCGCACCTTCCTTCCCCCCGCATGGGCTCTGAGGCGGGCTCTGTCTGTTGAGAATAGCTCCATACCCGTCTGCGGATCGAATCCGTCAGCCACGGCGATCGAATCCCTTTTCAATTTTTCGAGCACAGCCTGCCGCACGTAATCGAATATCTTGCCGTGGTTGCGGTAGTACCCCTCTCTTCTTCCCTCTCCCTGCGGACACCTATCGCAGAATCCATCGCTCGAATAAGTGTAATCTCCGATGGAATGATAGACCAGTCCGAATATCGCACACGCCTCCCTTGTTGCTTCCCTCCTTGTCACTTCACACCTCCTTCGGTTTTGGAAAAATCCTCGCTTGGATTAAACCAGTCGTCATTAACGATATGGCCTATAGCAATAACTTTTTCATCTGTAGCCTTCACTCTGATTGTTTTTCCTCCAAGCTGACTCCATTCCTCGACGCCAGCGATCTGTAGGCAGCGCCAGATGAAATGACCTGCCGTTCCGCTGAGTAGCTTATGATGTTTAAAATCCTTCGGTAGATAGAGGGCATAACCCCCAAAACCCTGCCCTGCTCCTCCGTAGTCCAGCGTAAGCCATGCGCTAAGACAGCCGTGGTCGCTATTCGTGATTGTTGCGCTTGTAATTACAGCGTTTTTTTCTTCTATCATTTTATACCCCCTTAGTCTGTCAGCCCTTTCTCCCGTCCGAACCACATCGGCAGCACGAGCTCACCGCTGTCGCCCTCCTCGGCGACCTCCGAACCGTCACACACCAACGAGCGGGGGACCCATACCTCCTCACCCTGCTCCCCGTCATCATCCAGCACGGCCACCTTCAGCGCCTTCTCCGTCGAACCTATCACGTCAACTTCTATAGATATATTCTCCCGCTCACGTGCCATCTTTCATTCCTCCTTCCCGAGGTTTATCACCAGCGCCCGTTGCCCGCTCTTGCGGACCGCCCTGCGCACGAAATCTCCGAGCGTGCCTATCATCACGCCCTTCATCCAGTCCACTCTCCGGGCGTCCTGCGGGTTCTTCTCCAGCAGAGAGATGAGACCCCTCGCCATGCTCTCGATCTCCTCATCGCCGAGCAGATCAATCACGATGCAGTTCGCCCGCACGCTCTCGCGGATAGCTTTACTCAGCTTATCGGATACGCCCATCATCAACTCTCTTTCGTTCCGAGCCTGCGGGCCGTCCGGGAGAGGTTCGCAAGCCGCTCGATCGTCGGGACGTACTCGCGCGTGTACCTCTCTCGCCACCTTCTGAACCGCACAGCCTCGCCCTCATCGTCCGGCTCCCTGTTCTCCCGCAGGAGGGTGAACCAACCGGGCGCGTAGTTCCAGCTCATCCACCTCTTGAGGTACGCCAGCTTTCGATTGCCCTCCGTCATAAATCGGAGTATATCTTTTTCCGCCGTCGTCGCCATGTCTCCTCCTCTCAATAAAGCAGCATTCATCTCTGTGTCCGAGGCGAAGCTCACCCATCATTGTTCTCATCTCCAGCACTCCAACTGCATGACGCATATCGCCGCCACAACTATTACCACAACCCATAGTGTCATCTCTCATCCTCCAGTTCGGAATCGTGTATGAGTGGGAACTTTTCTACGTCCTTGAGATCCGTCGCCCCTATTCCCACGCATCCCCCGTCACAGTAGAAAAACGACAGTGAGATACCAGCGTAAGATTCCATAGAGTCGGTCATTCGTGCCTCAATCATCGCTTCCATCTTGGCGAATTTGTCATACAGCTTCTCCCGCTCCCTCCAGAACGGCCTGAGAATCTCGACTAGCTTCTTCCTTGTAGGTATGTCGGTCATTGGTTCAGCCTCCTTGACTCACCCTCAAGATGCACGTTCCGGTACGTCGCCAGCCGGTCTGCGGTCTGCGTGTAGGCCCCGTCCACCTCCTCGGCTACCTCTTCGACGCTCATGTTCGCCGTGATTATCGTCGGCAGTTCCCGACTCCACCGCTCGTCCACCAGCCGGAACCACGACAGCCGGAGCATGGCCGTGAGGCTCTCGCCCGTGAGGTTATCAATCACGACCGTCCCCCAGTACTGGCAGAGCTCTTTCATTATGCCGTCGATGCTGTCACGTGAGCGATCCCCGAAGCATGACTGGAGCCTGTGAGCCGTAGCCGCCGCCGTGATGAATTGCGCTCGCCATCCGTCGATTATCCGCCCGGCCAGTATCTCGCACGCCAGGTGTGTCTTCCCGAGTCCCACGTCGCCCCAGATATAGATATTCGCTTCAGCGTACTCGCTCTTGAACCTCGGCGTGAAGTCGGGCGTACCCGCCTTGCGGTAGAAGTGCGGGGGGACACCGGCCCGCTTCAGTAGCCCGCGCAGGTTCCTGATCCTCCTCGCCCTGCCGACGGCACTCCGACACTCGCCGCAGAGACGCTTGCCGTTCACGACCGGCCATGAGGCGAACTTAGAGGGAGGGCCCTTACCACATCGCCCGCACTTCTCAGAGCTATTTCTTTCGATATCGGCTAGTATTTTTCCCACCTTTTCGGCTTCCACCCTTCTCCTCCTTTTTCTCCGAGAGTATCCTGCACCGGGCATTGATTATCGCCAGCATGTTCGTCGGCTTCTCCGGCCACCTGCTGATGGCGTTCTGTCGGGCGTTCCGCAAGGCCTTCTTCATCTCACCTTCGGTCAAGCCGTACTCCCTCATCCACTCGGCAAGCATATCCGGATGGTTCCCCTCTATCTCGTCGAAGAAGTTGTCCACGACCTTCTTCTGCTGCTTAAACGTGATATCGCCCGTATAGAGCACTGCCAGAATCGCCGAGAGATCCCCCTCCCTTTCCTTATCCTCTTCCTCTTCCTTATCCTTTTCCTTTCCTATCCTTTCCTTAGTGGGTCGGGCATGGGTCGGGCGACCCTTGGCAAGACCACGGGCGATGGAGGCCGGAAGATACCTCCCCGCCTCGGGGAATAGCACCAGCATCTGCACTATCCGCCTGATTATCTGCACGTGGGCGTTGGCCTTCGGATTGGCCGAAAGCCCCCTCGGGTCCTGCTCATCGGTGAACCACGGGAGCCACAGTATCCCTTGCCGTTCCATGATAAGTGGGTCTTCCTCTCCCTTTATTCTTATGGGCCGCTTCAGCTCGTCCTTGGCCTTGACGAGCCGGTCCTCCAGTAATCCTGTATCAAACATGGCCTTGTCGATGTCCCATTGGAAAAAACCGGCGTTATCGCACTTGGCCTTGATATACGCTATGAGTGCCTTCGCATCGAGGGAGAGCCGCCGGTGCCATTTGCGGTCCCAGATATCGCACTCGAACATTCTCTTACCCATGATTACCTCCGGGAAGATGTTGCCCCCGCCGCACGGGGCGCTTTCCGAACGGCGGGGGCCGCTTCACTGTCCGTTCCCTCCTTTCGTCGCTCGCACCTGGTTAATCCTCTTCACCGGATTTCTCTTCCGGCTTCTCTTCTTCCTGCTTCGCCTCTTCGCCCTTCTTTTTCTTCGAGCAGGCGAGCCCGACCTTCTTCTTCCAGCTCGTCATGGAGATCGATTTGTCCTCGGCGTTGTAGTCGCCGAGAAGGTTGAGCAGTCTCGAAAACGCCTTCTTCTCGATGTCGGGCGGAAGGCTCTCGACAGCCTGCGCCTTATCGCAGCCGACGACCGACATGACGAGCGAGTAAAGCTGCTCCATGTGCTTGATACTCACCTCGTCGGTCTCGTCCTGCTTCTCCGGCTCTCCCCTGTCTCCCTCATCTTCGGGCGGTGCCGCTTCCGGTTCTCCCATATCGGGAAGGCCGAGATGCCCTCTTACCCGCTCTGCGGTCGTGCGCCTGTCATCCCCAGCCTCTCCGCCCGTCAATCTCTGCGGGTCGTTGCCGAGCAGGATATCATCGGCGTCGATTATCTTCTTGAGGAAGATCGCTGCCAGCGGGTCGATGGGCACCACCCTGCGGGCATAGCCGTCGCGGTAGAGGGTCTTCAGTGCCTGCTGCTTCCACCACTTCTTCCAGACGTTCTGCGTCTCAGCACACGCCTGGCACTTCTGGATATGCTTGACCGTCACGAAATGATAGCGGGGCGGCCTGCCGTCGGCGTAGATTATCTTCAGGTAGCCGCCGCGGATATCTCCCGGGCCGTTGATTTCCCTCTTCTCGTCGAACGGATCATATCGGTGGAGGAGCTCGCCGGCCTCGTACCTGAACTCGTCCTCCTTGTGAACGAGCTCCGCCTGCACCTCAAGGATCGATGGGTGCCTCTCCATAGACGCCTTGTACCCCTGCCACTGCGGCATGACCGTCACGTCCGGCCTGTCCGTCTTCGCCCCCCGGACGATGAGCGCCGCCTGGTCGAGCTGCACCAGCAGCCCCATCGCCGCAAGCTCGTAGAACGCCCTGAGCTGGCTGGATGGAGAGCATCTCATCACGTCCTGATCCGCGATGAACGCCGCGTAGGTGTGCGAGATGAACGAGTCCGGGTCCATCACGTGCTTCACCGAGTCGGATATGCGCTTCTTGAACTCGGCGTCCTCCGACCACTTGCTCAGTGCTTCGCTTCCCTGTGTCTGTGGAACTCCCATGGCTACCTCCTTTTGTTAAAATGGGATATCTTCATCAACTTTTACTTTATTCGGTTTCTTTGATTCATAAATAAACATTCCGTCTCTCATAAGTCGGCGAAGAATCTCGCCCGAGAGTTGTATCATGAATGCTGCTGGCTTCGGCTTACGGAATGTGTAGCTAGAGGGACATATCACAGCTCTTCTTCCCCAGCGGGCAGCGACGAGTTTCTCCAATGTATCTATCCTCTGTGTCTTATCAGCACCCATAACTCACCTGCTGAACTTCGTGAGGAACCTGCGGCTCCCCTCTTTGACATCCGTGTGTGATTTCATGTACTTCTCGAACCCCTTCTGCTCGATAGCAAGGTCCTCGGCGATGGCCCTTGCTACGGCCTCCCAGTCGATGACCTCCCTGTCCTTCGACTTCTTCCACGTTATCCTGCCCCACGGCCCCTCCAAGCCGGCGGCTTCTCCGATTATCGCCTTGAGCTTGTTCTCGTACTCACGGGCATCGTCCCCCGCGGCCTCGAGTATCTCCTTCTTCTCGCTGAGTTTGACGGCGAGCTCGCTGGCTTCGTCGTCCGCCGTGATGAGCGGCGTCCGCTCGGCGGGGAACATCCTCGCCAGCGTCCTCTTCGATGCCTCGGTCCAGTCAACGAGTATCTTGGCGGCCTCAACGAAGTTATCAATCGGGAGTATATTTTCTTTGAAATCAGTTATACGCTCGACGAGCTTCTCCTCGGTCTCCCGATTGCGGATGAAATGATACACCCTGATTTCCGCGCTATTCCTGAAAACAACGACGACATCCCACTTGTCCACGTCAAGGACGTGCATCTGCCAGACTATCTGGCAGTAGAACTTCTCGGGGATTTCCTGCGATCCGTCCTTACCCCAGAACTTCTCCTGGTATACGCTGATTGTTTTTGCCTCCAGACCGCGAACAATCTCATCGCCGCTTGTAACAACAAGTCTGTCCGGTGTCGCCATCTTCCAGTCGATGGCGTATGTCTTTCTCGGGTTGAGCAGGGCAACCTCCTCCGCGTCGAGCAGCCCACTCTTTTCGGCGTATTTCCTGGCGGCGAATTCCTCGAGCTCCAGCCCGATCTCGGTCAAGTTGTTCCCCTCGAACGGGGGGATGATGCCCTTTTTCTCGCAATAAACGTCGAGGGGTGGCCTATTCTCATCCAGCCCGAGAATGGCCGCGACCTCACTCGCCCCTATGCCGTGCTTCCTCTGCTCCTTCTGTTCCGCTGTCAGCCCCAGCGGTCGTGCTTCCGTCTTCTCCATCCGTCACCTCCTTGTTCTTATTTTCCTTCTGCTGTCGATCCTCTCCCCGTGCCAGTCGTATCCCTTCTCCCGAAATCCGCCGCAGAGGACGCACCCCTCGTAGTTCTCTGAGATAGGTTCGACCTTGTGCTCCCCCCGGCTGACAACACAGTCCTCGGGAAACTTCAGCGGCCTTCCTCTTCTTGGCATTTTACACCTCCTATCTTCTGAACGGGCAGACGCTCGCCACGATGCACCAGCGCTCGTCGCACTTGTTTCCACCCCAGCATTCCATATCATTGCACGGCCTCGGCGGGTCATCTAACTTCATCGCCTTTTCGATTTCCTGCGCCTTATGGGTGAAGTAGTTGATGACTTGTTCGACTGGAAGGTGCTGGACTCCGATGAGGTACACGCCTCGATAAAGCCCTCGCCTTGTCGTCGCCTGCAGGCCCGCGTCCCGCACAACGAGCTCGACATTCATCGACATACACGGCTTGCGCCCCCTCTCCCGCTCGAGCGCCAGGCGCTTGAAATTCAGCAGCAGCTCCAGCTCCTTTGTGTCAGCGGCTTCATGGTCGGTGTACGCCTGTGTGACCGTCTTCGGATCGCCCGCCTTGTATTTGACCGTTCTGCCGTTGAGCTTGTAGCTTCCCGCCCGCTTGTACTTCTTACCGGATGGGTCGGGTATGCGTCTCATCTTCAGGCCGAGGATCTGGATGGCGCGGTAGGAGCCGACGGACTGGTGGAGTGTCACGGCGTTCTCCATCGGGTCGTAGCAGACCTGCGAACGGATATCTACCTCCTCGACTGATATATTGCAGTGCTCCGAGGCGATGTACGGGCGGGAGGGCGGCTTCGCACTCGGCTTGAGGTAGAACCCCGACCGGCGCTTCAGCCAGTACGGGAGCGGCCCGCGCAGGCAATCATCATCGTAGATCGCCGGGCCGTAGCTCTCGTGGCGGCTTCGCAGTGTCTCAAGCATGGCGCGGGATACGCACCTGTCAGCCCCGTGCCTGCCCCGCAGCCAGTTGGACATACGGCAGCCGGAGAGACAGTCGTCGGTGCCGACCATCTCCCCGTCGAGGCAGATGAATCCAGAGAGGCCCATCAGTAGTTTCCTCCGGTCACCGCCATATCCCGTAATCCCGCTCTCGCCCTGGCCCAGCTCGGCATATCGTCTGAGGTGCTTCCCTCCACGACGAGCCGGTAGTACCACCGCTTCTTGCCGTCGGCGTGGACCTCCAGCTTCTTCTCGATGATCTCCCCGGATGGCAGTTGGCGCTTGACCTCCGATATCCTTGTCGATATACACGTCGAGTCGATAGCCAGGGCGAGCTGCAGCCCGCTCGACCATCTTCCCCGCGTGCGCTTAAGAACGCCGTAGAGCTTCGCCGCGGCGGTCCTCGGATTATCTATGCTTCCGGCGTGCATGTTGCACCTCCTATTCCTTAAGCCCTATTTCTACGAGGTCTTTCTCGTCCACGATTTTGCACTTATGAACTCGGAATTTCCCATCAGTTGCTGTGGGGATAGCGGCGATGTCCTTGGCGGTAAACTCAGCCACGAGGATTCTATACCCTTCTTGCCATTCCTTCATGCACCAGTCAAGAGTTGCGAGGTTGATTCCTGCGGCGCACTGCACAGTGTCATCGGTATTGGCATCGGCGACTTTGAATATCTTGCCGACCTCGTACTTAATACCACCGTTGTACGGCCCTTCCATCTCGCTATTAACGAGCTTGTATGCCCTGATTTTTCCCGGTTGGTCGAGGAGGAGAAGAAGCGATGTACAGAGGTGTTTATTGATTCCTTTCGCGCCACTCAGGTCCGCGCTTCTCAGGTCCGCGCTTCTCAGGTCCGCGCCACTCAGGTTCGCGCCACTCAGGTCCGCGCTTCTCAGGTCCGCGCCACTCAGGTCCGCGCCACTCAGGTACGCGCTTCTCAGGTTCGCGCTTCTCAGGTACGCGCTTCTCAGGTACGCGCCACTCAGGTTCGCGCCACTCAGGTCCGCGCTTCTCAGGTACGCGCTTCTCAGGTACGCGCTTCTCAGGTCCGCGCTTCTCAGGTACGCGCTTCTCAGGTCCGCGCTTCTCAGGTACGCGCCTTTATTTACCGCAATCTCCAAGGCTGCCTTCATCGACCCTGCTTCGACGGAGAATAGAACCGCTCCTGTGAATCGTGATTTGATTTCAATCTTCATGTCGTACCTCCTCCCGCCCTAATAATGACGCCCCCTCTGCCGGCGCCGAGCATTCCGGGGGGAATGCACCCCGCCTATGGCGAGGACCGGCAGAGGGGTCGTTATCGTCGAGCGATTTTGTGTTCGGCTTTCGGCTCTCATTATTCGGCTCACCCGGAATCCCGGCTTCTGCGGCCAATTATAAACCCGACCTCCCGAATGTCAAAACATTTTTTTCGCAAAATCGAAACTTATTTTTTTATTTTTTTATTTATTCTTCGGCTTCGGCCAGGCAAAGAAAAAGGCCGCCGGGTTTTACCCCGACGGCCTCTCTCATCAACCCCCGTTCGCATCGTGCGGGTTCTTCTGCAGCTCCCGCAGTTTCTCCCTGCCGACCGCCAGCGCGTCCCGCTTGCTCTCGGCCATCACAGCGGCTGTCGTACCGCGACCTGCGGGGCCGATCTCGTAGCGGTGTGGTCCACGCTTCCTGATGCTCAGCTTCTTCGCCATTATGCGCCTCCTTTTCTAATTTCGGCCGCCCGGTCCGAACGCCAGACGGCCAGCGGGCATTCAGCTAACGACGCTCATGTCAAACGCCGGAACGGAACCGCTATCCCTTTCTTCTCTTCGCTCTCTTCTTCTCTGCCTGCTCACGCGCCATCAGCGCCTCCCGCAGGAGCGCATCGTACATATCGCTGTACGATGCCCCCTCGTTCAACGCCAGGTGGCAGACGCTGCGAACGACATCCTCAGAGAGGATGACTGTCCTTACCACCCGCCCATCAGCGGACTTTCTCGGTCTCCCTGCTGCCATTGTTGACCTCCCTCCTCATCTCTTTTATCTGCTTCACCAGCTCCGCCCTGGCCTCCCGGACTATGTGCGCGTCCGTCCCGTGCTTCTTGGCGAGATAGGCGGCGTACTTCTTGACACCCTCCAGCACCTCGTACCACGGGACCGGGTTTCTGCCCCGTGCCAGCTTCTCCATCTCACCGACCAGCAGGTTCCGGCAGAGCCTCACCTTCTCGGCGTGCCTCTTCCTTCGTTCTGACCGTACCATGACTTTCTCCTTCCGCTATTCCATCTCAGGGGCGGGTTGTTTTCCAGCATACCGCGCCCCACAGAGCATACACCGGAATGCGACGGCGCAGCACTCATGACCGGGGGTATCGCGTCCACAGCCATGCTTCTCGCACTCATCATTCGTGCAGTCAACTCGCTCACAATATCCCCCGCATCCGCAGGGTATTGCCAGTTGACCGCGCTCCATCTCCTTCACGGCCTCATGTCCTACCGGATAGTGCATTACCTACCACCTCACCTTCCCTTCGGCACGATGAACTTCGTGTACCGCAGACCGGGGAACATCTTCGAGGCTACGAAATGACGCCTCCCGAGCGCCTCCCCGTTGCTGGCCACGCGCCTCGTGCCGTTTTTCTTCGCCATATCAGCCGCATCGTCCAGCGCGTCTTTTACCGCCCTGTCAAGCACGTCAAAGAACTGCCTCCTGCAGCCGACGCCCTGCTCTCGCAGGTAGCGCCGTATGCGCGAGGTCTTTATGAACACGTGCCCCGTGTTCCGCTTCACCTCTACCATGCCGCACCTCCTTCTTTTGGTTGCGCCGGGGGAGACCCGGCGTGAATCATACCGTCTTAACTATCTCGGCCCATTGCGTTGGATTGTCACCTTTATAATACGCTACGCCCTGATACTGCTCATCGGGGCCGAACGACGTTATCGCTATGAGCATATTCGCGTGCTCCCGCAGACTCCTCGGATCGCCCTCGCCGCACAAATAGCGAGTATTCATCCCCTTATACTCGATGTGCTGCAGTGAGCAGAGGTCGATGCAAACCTGCTCGAACAGGGCATCGGTTGTCCTGCGATGGCACTGAACGAACTTCGCTCCGCCGTGGATCTCGCTCCTGGCGTAGGCGTCCGGGTCTGTACCGCTCAGGTCTATCATGGGATCAAACGTGCCGTACTCGAACTTCTTCGCCACGGCTTCGACCTCCTTTGTCGTCGGCCCCAACGTCCAGCCCACGTCGATAGAGCACCCCATACTGAAGTAATCAGACCTGACTGAGAACTTCACCCCCGGAAAGGCCTTTGCGAGTTCGCGTTTGAGGTTCTTCGCGCCCTTCGCCGCGTTACTCAATTCCCTTGCCATATCACACCTCCTTGGTTGCAGGCCCGACCGAAGCCGGGCCGTCCGACTATCCCCCTCCCGTGAGCCAGTTGATAGCGCTGATGATTCCCCACGCCGAGCCGAGTCCGCAGGAGAGCACGAACATCCAGAATGCCAGATACGCGAGTGCCTCTTCCATGATGACCCCCTAGTGGTTCTCCTTGTTTATTAAGCGGAAAAACGTTTCATCTTCATCCATGAAACGTACAATCCACAATTCAGGGCCTCCATGATTCTTAAGATTTCTTTCGCGGATACTTTTCTCGACGAGCGTAGCTCTCCCCTCCGGCTTCCTACAGGTGACGGGGTCCCGATAAACCATCACCGTGTCGCCTTCCTTCATCTCTCACCTCCTTGGTTGCATGGGGCGGTCTCCCGCCCCGTGTGATTCTACTTCTCCTTCTTCTTCTCCGTCACCCTCAGTGAGCGGACGTGGTAGAACTGCCCGCCCGTGATGGCGTGATCGCCGTTGCCGTTCAGTCGCTCGTAGAGCTCCTTCTCGCACGGCTTGATAACCATCTTGTATGCCCCTTTATATCCGCGCTTGTCGCACTCTGCGCGGAATATCTCAGCATCCGTCAGGCGGAACTTCCGGGACTCGACGAGCTTCACTGTCTTGCCCCGGCACTCCACCTCGCTCATGCCGCAGTCATCCATCGCGTCCATGAGATTGACCTTCGCTTCTTCCAGGTCGATCTTCGCCCTATCAAGGGCGTCCTTGGCCTTGAGATAGGCCACTGCCGGTGTCGTTTCACCTCTCATAACTACACCTCCTTTTCCTCTACTCGTTACCTCGTTAAGTCCCAGACCAGTCGCCTGCGCTCCCACCCGCTCAGGCCGTTCTCGACGTTGCGAGAACTGACGCTGTAATCCGCGTCCATGTCGTCCTCTCCGTTCTCGGCGAGGAAGTCGATGGCTATCTGCTCTGCCTTGTCCATCGCCGCGAAGTCGTCCCACTCGTCCAGCTCCACCGGAACCAGCAGCGTCGAACAGTAGCCGCTTATAATGGCGTCCATCCTCAGCATCGTCTCGCCGGGGAATGTCACCTCGACGAGGACCAGACCTTTCTCCAATACCGCCATACTGCACCTCCTTCTCAATGAAACGTTGGTTGCGCGGAGGGCCGCCCGAATTACGCTCTCGGCCCTCCGCAGGTGACGCCCAGATGCCTACGGTCTCAATCTCCCCGGCGTTCCTTCCGGGGCCAGTGCCGCTCCGGGTGGGCGCCTGTTCATGCCGTCGCTCTCGCCTCGGCTATCCTCTCGACGGCTTTACGACCCTTGTCCGTCAGCTTCAAGCACGGGCCAGGGGTTCTCTCGCAGAGCAGGCCAGCCAGCAGGATATTCGTAATCGCCTGCCAGTCGCCGAAGCTCGCACCCGCCGTAGCGATCCCCGCATAGAGTATCCCCTCGGGGGCCTCCCCGTTTTCGCCCTCGGCGAGCGTCTCAAGAATAGCAGCGAGATAGATATTCGCTTCCTTCCTTGTCATACTTCACCTCCGTTGGTTGCGGGGCTTTCGCCCCGGTGCTACTTTTCTTCGAGAACTGCTGGGTCCGGCTCCGCCTCATCGCAGTCGGTATAGTATCCCACGATAACTTCGTGCCCCGTGCTCATGGCGTGTTTCTTGGCTACGTTTTCAATCCATACGCCATTGTTGCAGCGCTCTATCTGTCCGCAACCGTCGATGCAATATGCAACCCATTTCATCCTACACCTCCCGCCTCTCGGCTTTGATGGTTGCACCGTGGCCCAACCATAGACCACGGCGTAAATCACGAAGGGGCGTACCAGATTATGCTCACACGGGCAACTGGACGGGCAACCAATACGACAGTGCGATCTCCCGGCCCCTCCGCTATCGGACGCCTTGCGGCATCCTCAAGCCGGCCTCTCAGCCGACTGGATTATTCTTTGGAGGTTTTCGTGCTACCGATTCAAGGTCGCGGCTTCGGGGTTGGGACTCAATCGCCTTTCACTTCCGCCCGGCATTCGCTGGGGCGCACCCAGCGGCTTAAGCATCCCTACTCGGCAGGTGATCCATCGCCCAGCCTCTCGACCTCTCTCTTCGGTTGTCAAAGAACCTTTCTTATTTTCCGCCTCTATTATAGCCTATCGGGGGAGGCTGTAAACATTTATTTTTATATTTATTTATTTTTCCCTTGTTTCTGCGGCTTTCGTAAGTGTTTGATATGTCGGGAGTTGTCGAGAAAGTGGACCCTCTGGCGTTCGGCGGTGGAGAATTATTTTTCAGGGCCTTCCGGTTTTCGGCCCGGAATGAGCCGTTTTTCAGCGCCCCCGATTTCCGGCTCCGGCGGACCTCCGTGACCCCTCCGTGATGTTCGGGCGAAAATAAATGTTGACACGCCACGGGCGATATGGTAGATGTAGTTTTATGAACGCACCGGAATCCCTCCTCGGCTCCATCCACTAACAGGAGGGGAATACGTGACTGAGAAGAAGAAGCCCGCCGCGAAGCAGGACGGGAACCCACCGAAGGACAAGCCGAAGGCCGACCAGCCTGAGAGCGTCCGCGCAATCTCCAGCCTCGCTCCACATCCTCAAAATCCTAACCGGATGAGCGACGAGGACAAGGCCCTCCTCGCCCGGACGATGGCCGAGTACGGAGATTTAGGGTGCATCTGCTTGAACAAGCGCACCGGCCTGCTCGTTGGCGGCCACCAGCGCACTGAGGTATTGACGGCCATGCTCAAGAAAGCCGGAGCGGAGGCCGTCCATGTCGAGCGAGAGTTTGATCCACCCTCCCCCACTGGAACAATCGCCGAGGGCTATGTCGAATACCGTGGCGAGCGGTGGAGATACCGCGAGGTGGACTGGACGCCAGCGAAGGCGATTGCCGCCATGCTCGCGGCGAACAAGATGGGCCGGAGGGGTGAGAACGATTTCACTATCCTCGCGGACGACCTCCAGGAACTCGATACTGGCAGCTTCGATATGACACTCACTGGGTTCACGGAGAAGGAAAGGCGACAGATAGCTGAGTGGGCCGCAAACCCAGACGGTGGTAGCGGTAATAGAAGCGGAGAAAGGAAACCTGTCACCTGCCCTGAATGCGGGGCAGAGTTCACGCCATGAGCAAGTACACCCCCGAAAACGTCCGCATCATAATCGAAGCAATCGAGCAGGGCGCGGACATCACCAACGCCATGCGGGCCGCCTGCCTCGAACGCACGACCTACTATTACTGGAAGGAGAACCACCCGGAGTTCGCCGAGGCTGTCGAGGAGGCCATCGCCCGGAGGTCCATACGCAGGCTCAAGACCATCGAGCTCGCCGGCCTCGGGCGCATGACGGTGCAGGTCACCTGCCCAAACGAGAAGTGCAGATACCACCAGGAGGCGTTCCCTCACGTGGTCACGATCCCCTCGAAGTCGTGGCAGGCACTCGCCTGGCTGATGGAGCGGCAGCACCCGGAGGAGTACGCCCTGCGGGGGCGCATCGACCTGACGGGCAGGGTTGACCACCGGCACATGCACCTGCACGCCGCTATCGACAGCGGGAAGAAGATCAACGAACTTACCGGGGACGAGCTGATTTCGGAGATAGACGCGCGGATAGAGAGGCTACAGCGGATGAAGGAAACGCTCGCCGGGCAGCCGGAGCAGAAGGCGCTTCCTGCCGCGCCCGAAGATACTGAAAAGGGCGATGACGAAGCCGACGACGAAGCTGAATAAGGCGTCGCTGGAGGACGAGGCTCTTCTCGCCGAGGCTGCGCGGAGGAGTCCCGAGGCCCACGCCCAGTACGTCATCAAGGACGCCCTGACGGGAAAGCGGCTGGTCCTCGCCGAGTGCCACAAGCTGATGCTCCGCCACGTCGGCTATTGCCAGCGGGCGGGTATGCACAGCGGTGTCCTCGCCCCGTGGGGCGTAGGGAAAACTTCTCAACTCTGTCTCAACCTCCCGCTCTACCTCATCGGCCAGAACCCGAACATCCGCATCAAGATGGTCAAGGGCTCGGACGGCATGGCCACGGACGGCGTGGAGGCCGTGAAGCTCTACATCGAGAACGATCAGGACTTCCGCAATACCTGGCCGGGCTGCCTTCCCGACAAGAACCACTGGGGGGCGCACTCGATCCGCGTGAGCCGCCCCATCATCTCCCCCGACTCGACGCTGGAATCCTTCGGCGTCCTCTCCCAGGGCATGGGCGTCCGGGCCGATGCTATCATCTTCGACGATATCTGCACGCCGCAGAACACGCTCATCAACCCGGCGAAGAAGAAGGTCGTCATCCAGACCGTCGAGAACCAGTGGCTCTCCCGAGGCGATCCGAGGAGCTCGTTCTTCAGCTACTCGGGGACCGCCCTGGCCGTCGACGACCTGACGCAGGTGCTGCTGAAAAACAGGCGCTTCTGCTGGCTCATCCAGCGCGTGAACGAGGACATGACGGCCATCGACTGCGAGCTCGTGAACTCGAAGGGCGTCTGGCCGGAGGACCGCCCGACGAGGTGGACGATACCGCTCTGGGAGGACGTATGGAACCACGAGGCGCTGGTCAAGAGACGCGAGGAGGTCGGCTCTCTTGAGTTCGACCGGGGCTTCCGCCACCGCCCCATCTCCTCGGAGGACCTCACCATGCCGCACGCCCACCTTGCCTTCCGGGAGGACCTCTCCGTCGAGGACGCCCCGCCCGGCCAGAGGTTCGGAGGGACCGATCCGTTCGGAAAGTTCGCGGCCATCGTCCACGGCGTGAGGAGCGGGAAGGGCAAGCTGTGGGTGACTGATATCGTGAGGCTGCCGAAGCCGGACGGCCCGAGCCTGCGGCAGGCTTTCATCGCGGCCTACCGGAAGAATCGGGCGAAGATAGAGTACTGCGAAAATAATGCGAGCCAGACCTATATCGTCGACGAGATCCTGGAGCACGACGCAAGCATCCCCGTCAAGGGCGTCTTCACCGGGCAGAAGAAATGGGATCCGCAGGTCGGCCTTCCCGGACTCGACGTGCTCTGCGAGAACGGCGGCCTCATTATCCCGATGGCCGATGTCGCCCATCACGAGGCGAACTGCAGTTGTCCGTGGCACACGCTTCAGCAGGAGATGACGATGCACCCTGCGTGCGCGACCGACGACGTTCTCATGGCGCTCTGGATATTCAGCAAGGCGGCACGGGAGACGAGGCGCAGCCCGATCGTAGACGTGATATGAAAGCCGAAAAAAAGATGAAAAAAAATCTTGACTTTTCGGGCGAACTGATTAAGGATAGCGTTTGTGAATACTTCGGGAGGTGACGAGTGAGCCGATTCACGATTTGCAAGGGGTGTCCCCATCTTGATTCTACCGAACTGTACGGTTCGGTCTGCGGTCTCGACCGCGAGCCAGTAATCCCATTGGCCAATCTCTACATCGACCCCACTGGGGAGCACCCCTCCCGCATCGACCCCGCCATCCTTGTCTCCGACCACTGCAGGCTCGTCTCGTATACGATGGTGGACGAGCACGGGATCCCCACCGCCTACTATCCCGCCGTGGTCGAGATAGAAGTCCCCGGCGATGATAACCCCCTCCCCCCTCCCGCCGTGAACTGCGAGGGATGCCCGATGCTGTACGAGGGGGGCGACCCGCCGCGCTATCTCTGCTTCCTTGAGCATGAACCCGTCCTGCGGATATTCAATAGCAGGCTCGGGCTATTCGCCGCCGATTGTTCGCTTGTTGCTATTGAGACGATGGAGCGGGGGATGGTGAAGAGGGATGAACCGGAGAGAGTACCCAACCAAAAGGAGGATAAAGGATGAAAGAGTTGAGGCTAAAGATTCATTCGGTAGTAGACGTCATTACAAATAGCAGCACGGTAATTTATACCGAGGCATCGGAATCAGCGATTGAGACGGCCAAGAGCATCATCGACGATATACTCAAGGTGGCAGGGTCGGGCAAGACAGCTGATGACCTTTTCACGTTCGAGGTCAAGGTACTCCCCACCGACTCGGAGGAGATGCTGTTCTATAACGAGGGCGAGCTAGAGGATCTCGGCATTAAGTTACCGCAGGACCTTGTCGAGCTGCTCGAAAAAGTCGACAAGGAAGAGGACTATAAGAAAGGTCGGCAGATGGTTCGTGACTGGCTTGCAGAAAACGGCGAGCGATTTGAAGCGCTATTTTCTGACTGCGAGAGCAATATGCTTGAGTACGATGGAGGCAACAATCTCGCAAAGACGCTCATAATCAAAACGAAGGACGGCGAGGAACTGCCACTGGCGAAGAAGGCTATGAGTCTGTTCGTCCAGGAAGCATGGAGGGATGGATAATGGCAAAGGTTCTGCTGGTATTCAAAGTACATTCGTTCGTGGATGTCATCACAAATAGCTCGACTGAGCTGTTTGTCTGCGATACGGAGAAATCACTCGAGGTAGTCGAGGAAATACTGCAGAAGATTCTCGCTGGATACAATCTCGCCATGGATAAAAATCTAGCCTTCGATGAGGTATTTTGCAAGCCGAGCATTGCGACGAAGGGGGAGATAGAAGAATTGCACAGGAACTATGGCGATTACGGTCACTACCAGCCCATCCCAGAGGGTGCCGTACTCATCTATGGGGCGGGGGATAACACTATTCCCTTCTCCATGTTCGACATGATTGAGGAGCGATTCGGTGGAGTAGATAGGTGGCATTTAGGATGAAAGTGAGAGTACTTCCAGAATCGAACTATCGCGCTATCTATTCTAATGGCAAGACCCTGCGCCTAGCCATAGATCCTCGCCTTCCGATAAAGCAGCTCGATTACCCCGAGTTCTACGACGTGAAGATCACCAGCGCATGTAATGGGGGATGCCCGTACTGCTACCAGTCGTCGAACTCCGATGGCGAGCATTACGCGGACGTACCAGAGAAGGTGCGCCGACTGTTCGGCGGTATGACAGAAAATCAGCGTCCCTTCCAAGTTGCCATCGGCGGCGGCGAGCCGACGCTACACCCGCAGTTCGACGAAATATGCAAGACGTTCTCGGAACTCGGTATCGACCCGAACTATACGACGAACGGAACGAGCATGACGGACGCCGTAATGGAAACGACGATGCGGTACGTCAATGGCGTGGCGGTCTCATGCCACGAACATCTTCCGTGGCGAGATGGGGTGCGAACATTACTGGACGCAGGCATCTATACAAACCTACATATAATTATTTCGGACGATGCCTCGGTCGATTCATTCCTTGCTATCCGCAATGAGTTCGCTGGGAAAGTAAAGTATTTCGTACTCCTGCCGATGGTTGCGCAGGGTAGGGCCACGTCTGAAATGACGTGCTGGCCGTATCTGCGTGAGCAGCTCGGGGCGCTCGATAGCAGAAAGGATATAGCCTTTGGGGCTATGTTCTATCCCTACTTGAGGGATGTGGATTGGGGTATATCGCTGTATGAACCGGAGGCGATGAGCCGCTATCTTGTGATGGATGATGAAATGAGGCAGTACCCGAGCAGTTTTTCTATTGATCGGGCAGCATAGGAGGAAGCCATGTTAAGAGATAAATGGTGGTGGGTGTGCTTCATCGCTGGACTGATTTTTGGGCATATAATAGGAAGGATGCTACTCTAAAAACGGAGAAAAGGAGGATAGTATGAAAAGAGGATGGACGTATTTATTCGTATCGCTAATCTTGGCTATAGCCGTTTCTGGCTGCGCTCTTTTCGGCGGTCATCTCGACTCGCTGCTTGAACTCGGTAGGGAGCAGGCGTGCGAGGTCGATGAGCATGGCAACTACACAGGCGACCCGAAGCCCGACGTGGCCGAGGACGTGGCCGACGCTATCGTCGAGGCCGCGGAGTTCGTCGGTGTCGAGCTGGACGAAGCCATAGCGGAAAAGGTGGCCGAGGAAGTCCTGAAAGTCCTCTGCGCCGGCGGTGCCGTGGATACCGAGCACGCCCTGCATATCGTCCTCCCCGAAGAGATCGGGTACCCCGAAGCGGCCATGATAATCGACGAGATGAGGACAGGCCGATGATGGAACGATTCGAGATGGCCGACGGGGTGA
>Ga0180430_10001562_pt1 | contig 22057 bp, 15 predicted proteins | sample SS_ome_9_FD_132999 | JGI IMG/M metagenome (GOLD analysis project Ga0180430, IMG submission 132999) | Hypersaline lake sediment archaeal communities from the Salton Sea, California, USA - SS_1_S_2 metaG | ecosystem: Environmental > Aquatic > Non-marine Saline and Alkaline > Hypersaline >... | reverse complement strand
TGACCGCCTCGCCAATTCCGGGCTCCGGGTTCAGGCGTCCTGCATGGGGATGGGGCAGGCAGCCGGGGTGGCGGCGGCCCTGGCGGCGAAGTCGGGTGCCACACCGCTGGATGTGCCCCTGGCCGACATCCACGCATTGCTTCGGGAACACGGGCAGATCGTTCCCGAGGGGACGAGGGCGTAGATGAGCCGCCGCCGTCGCCTCGTCTCGCTCCTGACCGCGCTGAGCTTCCTCGTTCTCGCGGTGACGGGCGTGCTCGCGTTCGCGCTCCCGTTCTCGATCCAGCTCGTGGGGGTGCATGCCCTGATCGGCTTCGTCTTCGTCGGTCTCATCGCGCTGCACGCCTTCAACAACCAGGGGCACCTCGGTCGCTATTCCCGGAGCCGAACATTCTGGATCTCCCTCGGGATCGTGTCGGGACTGACCGCGTTGTTCCTCTGGCAGCCCGTACCGGTTCGCAGTGTGCTCGGCTTGAGCCGTAATCTCGGGCCCTCGCTCGACCGGTTCGAGATGGCCGAAGACGGCCTCGTCTACCGCTACGTGCCCGCCCCCCACTACCGGATGGAGTTGACACTCAGGGCGGGAACGGCTTTCGATCCGGAGAATCCGCCTCCTGTCGCGATCTGGCTGGAGAATGCCTCGTTCTACCACATCAAGACTCTCCACGAGCCAACGCCTTCCCGGGAGAGTCTTCCCTACTGGGGGTTCAAGGTTCGTGGCTGGGAGAAGGCTCGGAGCGAGGCCGAGAGTTCGGAGACGGACGCCGCGGAAGAGCAGGGCCTCGATGCGATTTCTGGTCCCACGGTCAACAGCTCCTTCGATCCCGCCGACTACATCCTCCCCGCCGATCCCGACAACTCGATGCCTTACCGGTTGCTCATCGAGATCGACCTGCCGGGCGACGGGCAACCATCGCTCGTCTATGCGGTCGATATCGACAATGCCGATCCGCGCACCTTTCAATTGCTCGACCTGGTCGGGTATCCTGAACGGGAAGAGGATGACGAAGAGGGTAGGGAAGTGTGGGCGCTCTACTATGTCGATGAGAGATTCGATTCCGCCCTCGAGCTGATCGACAGTGCGCTGCTTACCATTGAACGCGAGATACCATGATCACCCTTTTTCTCCGGCACGACAATCCATGAAGAAACGAATCACTCTCAGCCTGTGCGCGCTTTTCGTGTGTGCTAGTCCCGTCCTCGCGCAGGACGCCCCCAACATCGTCCTGATCCTCTCCGACGACCAGGGGTACACCGACTATGGTTTCATGGGGCATCCTGACATCGAGACACCCCATCTCGACAGGCTCGCATCCGAGAGTGCTCTCTTTCGCCGCGGCTATGTGCCCACCGCCCTCTGCCGACCGGCGCTGATGACCCTGGCGACGGGGCTCTATTCCCACGAGAACCGGACCACCGGAAACGATCCGGCCGACACGCCCGCCAATCGGGCCCACGCGGAGAGGGCGGGGGAGGACATCCACGAACTCCTGATCTCCCATATCGACGAGACAGGGGCGCTGCCCCAGTGGCTGGCGGAAAAGGGCTATGTCAGTCACCAGAGCGGAAAGTGGTGGGAAGGATCGTTTCGCCGCGGCGGTTTCACCGAGGGGATGACCCGGGGTTTTCCCGAACCGGGTGGGCGGCACGGTGACGACGGGCTCATGATCGGACGCGAGGGAATGGAGCCGGTCTTCGATTTCATCGATCGCTCGGTCGCGGACAAGAAGCCGTTCTTCGTCTGGTATGCACCCTTCCTCCCGCACACGCCGCACAACCCACCAGCAAGACTCCTCGACAAATACAAGGCGGAGGGAAGACCTGACACGGTCGCGAAATACTATGCCATGTGCGAGTGGTTCGACGAGACCTGCGGGGCGTTGCTCGACCATCTCGATGACTCGGGTATCGCGGAGAACACCCTGGTCATCTACGTGACCGACAACGGTTGGATTCAAACCGAGAAACGCGGGTATGGACCGCGATCCAAGCGCAGTCCCTACGAGGGGGGAACGCGGACGCCGATCCTGTTTCGCTGGCCGGGGAGGATTCCGGCGGCGGATCGTCCCGAACTCTGTTCATCGATCGACATCGTTCCGACGATCCTGGCGGCGGCCGGGGCGAAGGGTCCGCACGACTTCCCGGGATTGAACCTGCTGCCGCAACTGGAAAGCGGTGATCCCATCGAGCGCGACACGCTCTTCGGCGAGTCGTTCGCGCACGACATCGCCGACATCGAGAATCCCGAGGCTTCCCTGCTCTACCGCTGGGTGATACGCGGGCACGACAAGCTGCTCCTGACCTATGACGGGGCGCCCGGCAAGATGAAGTATCCGCCGGTGAGCGGGGAGCCCCAGCTTTTCGACCTGGAGGACGATCCCCGCGAGGAAGTGAATCTCGCCGCCAAGCGCCCGGACCTCGTCGAGGAACTCGGTGCTCTCCTGGATGAGTGGTATGTTCCGAAAGAGCGGCAGGCCGGGAAGTTCGTGCCGGCCGCTCCCAGGGAGAATCGGAAGTCCAGGCCGAAACCAAAGCGTGCGTCCAGTGCCCGGGCCGGGGCCGGTGTCCCGCCGAACGTCCTCATGATCTGCATCGACGATCTCAACGACTGGACCGGTTTCCTCGGCGGGCACCCCGACGCGCTCACGCCCCACATGGACGGATTGGCGGAACGGGGCCGCAATTTCACCAACGCCCATTGCGCGGTGCCCGTCTGCTCGGCTTCGCGGGTCAGCGTGATGTCGGGAGTCGCGGCGACGACACACGGTAGCTACGAACTCGGTCCGAGGTATGAGGGGCTGCCGGCCCTGGCTGACGTTCCCACGATACAGGGGTATTTCAAGGATCACGGCTACGTGACCCTCGCGGGAGGAAAGGTCCTGCACCACAACTTCGGGGGGCGACTCGAGGGGGCGATCGACCGCTCCCTCGGCCGGGAGAGGAGCCCCCGGCCCCGCAAGCCGATGAGCCGGCCCGCCAGCTGGAGTGGCGCGTGGGATTGGGGAGCCTACCCGGAAGAGGACGCGGAGATGGCGGACTTTCAACTGGCCCGGCGGGCGGCCGGAGCCCTGCAGGAAGATTTCGAGAAGCCCTTCTTTCTGACCGTCGGCTTCTTTCGTCCCCACGTGCCGCTCTTCGCCCCGCCGCGGTGGTTCGATCTCTACGATGCGGAGACGATCACGCTGCCCGATAGCCCGAAATCGGACCTCGACGACCTGCCGCCGAATTTCCTTCGGATCAATGACTACGCGGTCGCCCCGACTCACGCGGAAGTGGTCGAGAGTGGCAGTCAACGCAGCCTGACCGAGGCCTACCTGGCATCCGTCAGTTTCGTCGATCACTGTGTCGGCATCGTGCTCGATGCGCTCGATTCCAGTTCGCACGCCGACAACACCCTCGTCGTTCTCTGGAGCGATCACGGTTTCCATCTCGGCGAGAAACAGCACTGGGCGAAGCGCACCCTGTGGGAAGAGTCGACTCGTGTGCCGCTCCTGTTCGCGGGTCCGGGCATCGAACCCGGCGAAGACTGCGCGGCACCCGCCAGCCTGATCGACATCTATCCGACCCTGGTCGAACTCTGCGGCCTCCCGGAGAATGCCCACCTCGAGGGCCTGTCCCTCGTGCCGCAGCTGCGCGATCCCGCCGAGTCCCGGGAGCGACCGGCGATCACGTCTTCCTATTTCGGCAATCACGCCATTCGCACGCGGGACTGGCGACTCATCGCCTACGGCGACGGGGCGACCGAACTGTACGATCACCGGGACGACCCCGGGGAACTCCGCAATCTCGCCGGCGATCCGGCCTACGCCGAGACCCTCGAGGAGCTGTCCCAATGGATACCGAGAGAGGCTGCTCCGGAATTCAAGAAACAGTCCGAGCGTGACCGGGTGCGAGCACAGTAGTGAGTCCTTCACCGTTTGCGAGAGGAAGGAGTTCGATGCAAAAACGGGTTGTCTCGCCGGGCGACAACCGTCTCAATGGAGCCGTGCAGATCATGACAAGAAACCCTCTCCTCACGCGACTCGCTTTCGCTCTTCTCGCGGCGGCCTTCTTCGCCCCGGCGCCCACTCTATTCGGCCAGGCATCCCCGCCGAAGCCGAACAATGAGAAGCCGGCCAAGGAGACCGGGCAGGTGAAACGCATCCATCCCTATGCGCTCAAGCTGATCCTGAAGGGAAAGAAAGAAGAGGCGATCGCCTACCTCGAGGCGACCGGGGAGGCCGAGGTCAACCCGGAGCACACCCGGTTGCTCCTCGACATCGCGCAGGGGAAGCCCGGTGCCTGGCAATTCGATGCGGAGACATGGCCCTGGGAGCGGGCCCTGCCCGACACTTCGCTGAAGCAGGACGAGCCGACCGATCGCTTCACGATCGCCTTCGGCGGGGGAGCGGGCTTCGTTCCCGAGTACGAGCGGATGTGGACCACGATCGGGGCGATCGACCCGAGGGCACTCCTCCTCCTGGGCGACAACGTCTACATCGATGATCCGGAGACGCCGGAGATGCAGCGATTCCATTACTTCCGGCGCCAGAGCCAGCCGGAGTGGATGGAGCTGGCCAGGAAGGTGCCGATCTACGGCATCTGGGATGATCACGACTTCACGACAAACGATGGCTGGGGCGGTCCGAAAATCGAAAGTCCTTCCTGGAAACGCGAAGTCTGGGAGATCTTCAAGGAGAACTGGGACAATCCCTCCTACGGGGGGGGCGAGGAGAATCCCGGTTGCTGGTTCGACTTCCGCATCGGCGAGGTCCATTTCATCCTGCTCGATGGTCGGTATTACCGCGAGTCTCCGCGATCGAAGAGCCCCTCCATGCTCGGACCCGTCCAGCTGGAGTGGCTGAAGGACACGTTGAAGAAGGAGCCCGCGACCTTCACGGTGATCTGTTGCAATGTGCCGATGGCTCCCGACGTGAAGCCGGGATCGAAGGACACCTGGGACGGATACAGCGAAGAGCGGCAGGCGATTTACCAGTTCATTGCGGACGAGGAAATTCCGGGTGTACTCATTCTTTCGGCCGACCGGCATCGCTCCGACGCCTATCGCATCGACACCGGGATCGAGGGGATGTATCCGCTCTACGAGTTCAGTTCGTCGCGCCTCACGAACCAGCACGTGCACAAGCTGATCGAGTCGTCGCTCTTCGGCTACAACGAGAAGCAGTCCTTCGGGCGCGTTGACTTCGATCTCACGGGAGAGGATCCGACCGCGACTTACACCATCATCAACATCGATGGTGAGGTCATCCACTCGCTCGAGGTGAAACGGAGCGAACTCCAGTTCTGATCGCGCGTGTCCACCGAACCCCATTCGAACGATCCATGAAGAACCCTCTCGCGCCCATCGTGGCGGCAACCCTCGTCGGCTGTGCTACCTGGGTTCCCGCTGCGGACCAGCTTCCCAACGTGGTCATTCTCTATGCCGACGACATGGGAGTCGGCGATGTCTCCTACGGCGATCCGGAGGCGAAGATCCAGACCCCGCACCTCGATCGCTTGGCGTCGGAGGGAATGACCTTCACCGACGGGCACAGCTCGTCCGGGATCTGCACTCCGAGCCGCTTCGCTCTCCTGACAGGACAGCATCACTGGCGCCGGTTCCACGGGATCGTGGGTGCCTTCGGTGGCACCGTGTTCGAGCCGGACGACTTCACGATCGCGAAGATGTTCCGGGAGCACGGATACCGCACGGGATGTTTCGGGAAGTGGCACCTGGGCTGGAATTTCGAGGCGATTCGCAAGCCTGGCGTAGAGAAGAGTGACTGGGTCAAGGCGGAGTCCTACGACTGGACGAAGCGCTTTCCGGACGGCCCGCTCGACCAGGGTTTCGACCATTATTTCGGCGACGGGACGATCAACTTTCCGCCCTACTGCTGGATCGAGGGAGACCGGTTCGTGACGACTCCCACGAAGCCGGTGATCAAGTCGGAGCCACTCGCGGGTGCCGGGTCGTTTCGTCCGGGACCGATGGCCGAGAGTTGGAATCCCTACGACATCCTGCCGACGATCACCGAGAAGACGGTCGAGTGGATCGGCACGCAGTCGGCCGATCGGCCCTTCTTCGCCTACCTCGCCTTCAACTCCCCGCATTACCCGATCGTTCCGAACAAGGAGTTCCACGGGAAGTCGGACGCGGGCTATTACGGCGACTTCGTGATCGAGACGGACGCCATGGTCGGCAAGGTGCTGGCGGCCCTGGAGGAGGGAGGGCTCGCCGAGAATACCCTCGTGATCTTCACGGCGGACAACGGAGCGGAGACGGCCGCCTTCGACCGGCTCGAAAAGTTCGATCAGTGGAGCTCCGGTCCCTTCCGGGGACTGAAGCGCGACATCTACGAAGGCGGTCACCGGGTTCCCTTCATCGTTCGCTGGCCGGGACAGGTCGAGGCGGGAGCGGTTTCCGATGAAGTGGTGAGCCAGGTCGATTTTGCGGCGACCTTCGCCGCGATGATCGGCCATCCCCTGGAGGGCGATGAAGCGATCGACAGCTACGACTTGTTGCCGGTTTTGCGTGGCGAGGACTACGAGCGTCCCCTGCGGACCGCGACGGTGCAGAACACCTCGCCGGGGAAATTCGCCCTGCGCCAGGGGGACTGGGTCCTGATCGACGCGCCGACGGGAGCCGCCAAAAAGGAGTCAAGGGAGTACCTCGATCACTTCGGGCTGGAGGCCTACGGGAAGGGGCATGACGGCTTGTTGTTCAACCTGCGCGACGATCCCCGCCAGTCGAAGAACCTCTATGAGAAGCACCCGGATCGGGTCGAGGCCATGCGCGGCCTGCTGAGACTCTACCTCGGCGGCGAGCGGTGTGCGCCGGTTCGCCGGCCGTCGCCGTAGGAGGCTCCTTGAGAGATACGGACTAGACTGACTCGGGGAGAGCGGTCTCGATATCGTCCATCGCCTCGGCGGCCGTGACGATTCGGGCGTAGCGATCGCGCAGGGTCTTCAAGCTCGCGGCATGGAGTTCCGGCGTGACGGTCGCACAGCAATCGTCCACCAGGGTCACGAGGTAGCCGAGATCGCAGGCGTCGCGGATGGTGGTTTCGACACACTCGTTCGTGTAGACACCGACCACGTAGAGCGAGCTGATATCCAGGTTCTTCAGCACGTAGTTGAGATTGGTGGCGGAAAAGACGCCGCTCGCCGTCTTGTTGATCACGATCTCGTCGCCGATGGGCGCCACTTCCTCGAGGAAACAGGCGGCGCCGGAACCGGGCGCGGCGTGAAGTTCGAGGCGCTTGTGTCCCTTCGAGCGGTCGCGACCGTCCCGGGTCAGGGATTGAATCCGCACGTGAATGACTTCCAGGTCGTAGCGCCGGAAGCAGTTCTGCAGGTTGTGAACATTGGGGAGGACGGTCTCCTTCAGGCGGGAGAAGTAGTATTCCATCTCCTCGAGGGGAATCGGGGAGGTTTCGTAGTCGGCAAACAAGCCGTAGCCCTCGGCCGCGTCGAGATACTGCAAGTCAATGCACAGCAGGGCGGTGTCGCGATTCCGAAGATCCTTCCCGTGCTTGGGATTCTCGATGAGGGACTCGCGATAGATCGGCTTGAGCGGATCCTGCTTCGGTCGTTCGGACATGGGGCGACCTTAGCGGCTAGGTGGCGAGTTTGCAAAGGGCGGCGAGCATGAGGCGAGCGCCCGCCTCGATGTCCTCCCACGCCGTCCACTCGGCGGGCGAATGGCTGAGACCGCCCCGGCTGGGGACGAAAACCATCGCCATCGGGGCGATGCGGCCCACCAGCTGGGCGTCGTGGGCGGCCCCACTGAGCATGCGCTGGAATCGAAGCCCGAGTTGCCCGGCCTGGCTCTCGAGGATCCCGACAAGACCCTCGTCCGATGCCACCGGCTGGATTTCCCCCTGGACCGAGAACTCGAACTGCAGGCCGCGCCGCCGGGAAATGGCCGCAAGGGCCTTCTGGATCGCGAGGGAGAGTTCTTCCAGGGTGTCGGTGGAGGGATCGCGAAAGTCGAGCGCGAAGTCGACCGATCCCGGGACGGAGTTCGGTGCCCCGGGGCGGATCTCGGCCTTGCCGATCGTCGCCCGGCTGTGAACGCCTCCGTTCTCCTCGAGGATTCGCGGCAGCTCGTGGGCGAAATCGGCCAGTCCCATGAAGGCATCTTTCCGGTAGTCCATCGGCGTGGTTCCGGCGTGGTTCGCCTCGCCGGTGAAGCGGAGCGACCAGGAGCGAAGTCCGGTGATGTGATCCACGATCCCGACCTGGAGCCCTTCCCGGTCGAGCACCGGCCCCTGCTCGATGTGCAACTCCAGGTAGGCCTCGATTTCGTCGGGCGAGCGGCGCGCCTCGAGGGACCGGATCGGGTCGAGTCCCTGTTCCAGCATGGCGTCCACCAAGCGGGTGCCACCGAGATCGGCCGCACCCTCGAGCTTGTCGGGCGTGAGAATTCCGGTGAATGCCTCCGAGCCGAAGGTCCCGCCGAAACGTCCCTCCTCGTCACTGAACGCGATCAGCTCGATCGTGTGATCCGGCCGCACCCCTGTCGCCTTCAGCGCCCGCAGGCACTCGAGTCCGCAAACGACGCCGAGCGTGCCGTCGAGCATTCCCGCACACGGAACCGTGTCGATGTGGGACCCGACGAAGATCCGCGGCGAGTCGGATTTTCCCGGCAGGATCCCCGAGATGTTGGCCGCCCCGTCCGAGGCCGGTTCCAGGCCCGTTTCCTCGATCCGGTGGAGGAGCCAGCGCTTGGCCTCCATGTCCTCGTCGGTGAAGGCCATCCGGTAGATGCCCCGGTCGCGCTCGTTGCGGCCGATCGCCGCCAGGGTGAGGATGTCCGCCTTGATTCGCTCGATATCGATCTCGGGCTGTTCCATTTTTCGGTGAGAGGAGGATGCGGGGTTCGGGGCCACGATCAGATCCGGAGGCGCCATCGAATTGCTTTTCGACAGCGGGTCCGAGCCGGACTCTGGGAGACTGATCTCCTCACGCCGCGAACTGGCGATGCAGGATGTGCAGCGTCAGCAGGTGATTGAGGAGCGTGTCCTTGCGAACCAGCGAGGTGGCGTCGGTGTCGGCCCGGTAGTCGGAAAGGAAGCGATCGACCCGGTCCGGCGAGCAGATCCCGGCCTCTCCGACGGTGCGGTTGTCGAGGAACTCGCCGATCAGTTCCTCGACCTTCGCCCGCTTCGATTCGTCGGTGTGGGCGGGCGGCGCCATGAAGGCGAACTTCTCCCTCCGGTAGAGCACCTCGGGCAGGACGCCCTTGACGGCTTCGCGGAGCACGTATTTCTCGATGTTGCCCTTGATCCGGAGGCTGGGCGGCACCTCCACCGCGGTGGCGGCGAGGTGATGGTCGAGAAAGGCCGGGCGCGACTCCATCGAGTTCGCCATGTCGACCCGGTCACCGCCCCAGTTGAGGATCTGTCCCTCGAGCTGGCACTTGCTCCAGGTGTATTGCGCCCGGTCGAGCGGATGGCGGCCCTCCAGCATCGAGCCGTCGATCCGCGAGGCGATCGCGGCGATGGGATCGTAGTCTTTCAATTCCTCCCGCAGTTCGTCGGACAGCAGGGGACGTGCGAGGTCGAGCGTGTCCATCCACGGCTGGATCCACGACGGGGTGAATCCGCAGAGCGCGTCCCAGGCCGGATGATGTCGCTCGTTCTCGGCGAGGATGGCGCCCTTGAAGAGTTGATTGGTGCGATCGAGCGCCGCCTGGTATTCGGCCCGGGTGCCATCCGGTTCGTGGGAGAGTCCGTGGAGAAACATGTCGCGCTTCAGGGCGGGATACCCGGCGAACAGTTCGTCGGCGCCTTCCCCGGTGATGACGCAGCGGTAACCGGAATCCCAGACGCGTTTCGACATCAGGTTCTTGGCCACTCCGAGGGTGTTGTAGAAGGTGCGCTCGGCGTGCCAGACCGTCTTGACGTAGTTCTCGCCGTAGAGATCCCCGGCCTTGAGATGGATGACCTCCTGGTCGGCATTCATCGACTCCGCCATCTCCCTTGCGATCGGGGCCTCGTCGTAGGCGTCGTCGTCGAAGGAGATGGTGTAGGCCTTGGTCGGCGACTGCATCGCGCCGGTGGCGAGACCGAGGATGCAGCAGGAATCGATCCCGCCGGAGAGGTAACAGCCGACGGGAACATCGGCCTCGAGCCGGAGAACGATCGCCCGGATCAACTCCTCGCGAACTCGCTCGACGTGTTCGCGGGCGTCATACTTCGCGGGGCGCGACTCCTCGTGCGGGAAGTCGAAATCCCAGTAGCGCTGCTCGAGAATGTCGAGCCGGCCATCCCGTTTCCGGATTCGCAGGAAGTGGCCGGGATCGAGCGAAACCACGTTCTCGAATGCGCTCATGCCCGGCGCGATCGTCTGCATGAGCTGGTGCAGGGCCGCCTTGCGATCGAGGCGCGCCGGCACGTCGGGATGGGCGAGGACCGCCTTGGCCTCGGAACCGTAGACGATCGTCGTCCGGTCGGGGGAGAGCCAGTAGAACAGGGGGCGCACGCCGAAGCGGTCCCGGACGAGGATCAGTTCGTCCTCGCGCTGGTCGTAGAGGGCGAAGGCGAACTCGCCGCGGAGGTGCGCGGTGAAATCGAGCCCGAACTTCCGGTAGAGACCGATGGCGATCTCGGAATCCGACTTCGTCAGGAAGCGGTCGCCTTCCGCCATGAGGGTGGAGCGATACTGCTTGAAGTCGTAGAATTCGCCATTGGTGGTCAGCACGTAGCGGTCGTCGATCGCGTGCAGTGGCTGGTGCCCTCCCTCGAGATCGTTGATGGCGAGCCGAACATGGCCGAGGGCGACGCCCCGGTCGGGCAGGACGAATTGACCGTTCCCGTCGGGGCCGCGGTGGACGATTGTGTTGAGCTGCCCCTCGAGAACGTCGGGCGTGTTTTCGGGTAGAGGAGTGGCCGAGAAATGGCCGGCGATTCCGCACATGAGTAGAGAGGATCAGGGTTTCGTGGACTGATCGAGATCGATCAGGTTGGGCAGAGCCTTGAGTCGTCCGAGCACGGACATGAGCAGCGCCTGGCGCATGAAGACCGCCCCGTGGGCCTGGGAGAAGTAGAGATTGTGCGGCGTCTTGTCGAGCGAGGTATCCAGCTCGTCGAGACGCGCCAGTGGGTGAAGGATGACGGCACTCTCTTTGATCGGACTCTCGGCGGTCAGCTTGAACCGGCTGTCCATCGTCTTGTAGGAATCGCCGAGAAAAGCGATCGAGTTCATGTAGATCACGTCGAGCCCGGGCAGGTGTTCGCGGACATCGTTCGAGACCTCGTAGTCGATGTGTGCCTTCGTGAGTTCCTCGATCACTTCTTCCCCGAAAGGATCGGCCATCTCCGAGATCACCGTGACTTTCCCGATGTGGTCGCGGAACAGGAGAGCCATCAGAAGGAAGGACTTCACCGCCCGCATCGAGCCCGGCGTGCCGAGGATGCCGAGATTGAGGCGGAGGTCTCCGCTCTCCCGGGAATTGGCGATGCTCGGTTTCCACTTCAGCAGGGCATACCAGTCGGCCAGCGCCTGGGTCGGATGCTCCCCGGACCCGTTGCCGGCATTGATCAGGGGGATCCGCAGGTTTTCGAGGATCTGCTCCGGAGCGTCGGTCTCGGTGTGCCGCATGATGACGAGATCGGCGTAGGCATTGAACATTTCCCCGATGTCGGCGAGTGATTCACCCTTGGCCTGGCCGGTTGTCTTGCCGTCGGTGATCGAGATGACCTTGCCGTCGAGCCGGAGAATCGCGCTCTCGAAACTGGTGCGGGTCCGTGTCGATGCCTCGAAGAAGGCGGTGACCGCGATCTTGCCGTCGAGCGGGTGATAGGGCCAGATCTCGATCTTTTCGAGAACGGCCGCCAGTTTGCAGAGCTCGGTGACCTGGTCGTAGGAAAACTGCCCGGCCCCGAGGATGTTCTCTCCCTCGAGCTGCCGGAGGACGTCGAGATTGACGGGATTGTCCTCGAAGAGGCTGGAGGGTTCGGGGCGGATGGCCTCCGAATCCTCCGGGGGCTCGATATTCGGTACGATCGCGTTCTCGTCGAGGTCTCCGGCGGATTGGTCGGTTGTCATTTCGGGAGGGGTCGCTTCCGGTTGGAAGGGAGTTGATGGGCTACCAGAGGGTGCCCTTGATCCAGTCGCGAACGATGAGCACGACCAGTGCCAAGGCTCCGAGCCCCGTCCAGACGAGAGCGAGAACGATGAGGCCTTGGAGAAAGGATGGCGAGAACATGGTGGGAGGGCTGACCGTGCGATCAGGAGAAAGCTTTCGGTGCGATGAGCCGGCTGGCGATGGTGAACAGCATGGAAACGCCTGCTCCGACGAGAGTGGCCGTGAACCAGCCGAGAGTGAAATAGGCGGTGACCCCGAGACCGCTGCCGAGAATGATGCCGGCGAGCACGAGGGAGCGATTGACCCTTTTCCAGAAAAGCCCGGCGATGACCGGCCAGATCAGGCTGCCGACGAGCGGACCCGAGATGAAGAGTGCGTTGATGATCGGCCAGTGCGGCGCCGCGAGCAACCAGGCCAGGATGCCGACGCCGACAATGACGCCCGCCGCCAGCTTGCGAAAACTCTCCTCGCGAATCTGCCGGCCGAGCAGGCCGCCGTGGACATCCTTGAGCAACAGGTCCGACGTCGCCGCGAGCAGGGAATCGATCGACGACGCCATCGAGCAGAACAGAACGATGAGGATGAGTATTCCCGCCATGGCTCCGAGTCCGGCGTTGCCCATCACCGCGGCGGCCACGGTCGGGCCCGTCTGGTTCTCGGCCACGATATTGATTCCGAGCGGACCGGCCGCGAGGGCGATGAATCCGGCCGCGATGGGAATCGGGAACCAGAGGAGCCCCGAAAGAAAAAAGGCCCTCGGTGCGACATCCTTTCGCATCGCGAACGCACGCGACCACCAGACGTTGTTGTGAAAGACCTCGCCGAAGCCGAAAAGCATGTTGTTGAAAACCGCCAGCAGGGCCGCCGGCATCGCGATCTTCAGGAGCGAAGGCTGGTAGGTCGCGATGTGCTCGTAGGCTTCGGCGAAATCCAGTTGGGTCACCACCAGCCCGCCGATAAAGACGATCCCGACGAGGATGATGAGACTCTGGAGAAAGTCGGTGCCGATCACCGCGAAGAGGCCGCCGAAGAGGGTGTAGAGCACGCAGACGACGAGGATGAGCGTCATTCCCTGCAGGTAGGAAATCCCGGTCAGGGCCAGGAGCAGGTCACCACCCGCGATCGCCATGCTCACGAGCCACGAGAGCGAATACAGCATCGTGATGAGGAGAAACAGCGCCCAGCCGAACGATCCGTACCGGAGGCGGAAGAAATCACCCGCCGTCACTCCGGCGGGCAGCAGTTGGCGGATCCGGGGGACGAACAGCGCGAAGAGGATGAGGCCGAAACTGGCGGTCGAGTAGGCGAGCATGCCCCAGACACCGAGGGTGAGCGCGAATACCGGCGCCAGCATGGTCGTGTTCGATGTGACCCAGGTCGCCATCGCGGTGGCGGACCCCAGGGAGAGTCCCACATTGCGGCCCGCCAGCATGAAGCCTTCCGACGTCTTCGCCTTGCGGCCCCAGAAAACCCCGAGTCCCACCCAGAGAAGTCCCAGCACGATCACGATCGCCCAGCCCGTTGCGGGCGACATGGCAGCTTGGGCGGCCATCACGAACCGGCCTCCTCCCTTTCGTTCCTTGTTCTCAGGTGCCCGATTACGATGGCACCGATGGTGAAGCCGACGACCACGCCCCCGATCGCGAGGAGAAGGATCAAGGCCGAACGGTCGAAGAATGTCACCTTCACCTTCAGCGGCGGAGACCACTCCCCGGTTTCCTCGATCCCGACCCGAAAGTAGTGATCGCCCTCTGCCAGTCCGGTCACGACCGATCCCGAATCCGGCCCCCGATACCGGACCAGCGCATCGTCGAATGCATCGTCAATTCCCTGCTCGAGGATCACCCTCGTGCCCTCTTCGATCTCCCACGCGAGGGTGACCGCCCCGTTGTCTGACACGCCCGCTTCGAGTTCCTCTCGATCGAGAAAGTCAATCCCAGCGGTGCCCAAGTCTCCCCCGCAGATAAAGAAAGCGACAGCAAGAGGCAGGAGACTGGGTCTTGGGAATAAGATCGGACCAACGAGGTTCCGGGTGCAAGTTTGGTGGTTGCACCCAACCAAACACCGGATGGAGATCGGTCAAGAAACTCTTCCGCTTTCGTAAACGAATTGCGGGATGCGAGATGTCACGGGGCTGCGAAACGGGTGAAAAGGGGGACAAACGTGCTCTCGGCACGGTCACGGCAGGGCAATCCATTTGTGCGTGTGCCAGGTAGCGCGAAGGGCGCGACTGTGTTGACGTCGGATGACGCCTCCGGTCGAGTCGTGCGAGGAGACGACCGGGGAGTCGGTCATCACAGGCTGTTTCACCCGCGACGATCTCTCCTCTTCCTCTTCTTCCGCCGGCCGAGTGTCGCCTACAGGATCTCGAAGGTCGCTTCGACTTCGACCGCGACACCGGTCGGAAGGGCGGCGAAGCCCAGGGCACTGCGGGCATGATAGCCGTCGCCGTCCTTGCCATAGAGCTCGTGCAAGAGATCGGATGCGCCGTTGATGACGAGGTGCTGGTCGGTGAAGTCGGGGGCGGAATAGACGCATCCGAGTAGCTTCACGACTTTCAACCCGTCGAGAGTGCCGTGGGTATTGTGAACGGAACGCAGGATCTTCTCGGCACATTCGCGCGCTGCCTTGTAGCCATCGTCCACGGTGAGTTCCTTTCCGACGACGCCCTTGATGTCGCTGACATGCCCCGACGTGATCAGGTGGATGCCGCTGCGGATGCACAGGTTGAGGTAGCCCGCATCCTGGGGGCTGAGGTCGATTCCAAGTTCGGTGGCTTTTTGAAGAGCGGACATGGCTTATTTGATCCACCAGACCACCCGTAATGCAACTTCAAGTTTCCCCTCCGAAAGTGTCCGGTGAACCCACCGGCCGAGTCGGGGGCCGCACCGGGGAATCGACCTGGTCGTGGCAGGAGACGGGTTGCCCTGGTCGGGGCTCACTCCGTCGTTCGCGAGAACGAAGGACCAGGATGGAGTCAGGTCAGACCATCGAGGGAACCGGTGCTGTCGACGAACCGGTCCTCCTCCAGTCCCATCGCCTGCATCACGGTGACGAACAGGTTCGACAGGGGAACGGATTCCGGAAAGCGCAGGTAGTGGCCGTGCTTGATGCCGAGCCCTCGTCCGCCCGCGTGGAGCAACGGGAAATTGCGGTTCACGTGCGTCTTGCTGTTGCTGCTGCCGTAGATCACCTGGCTGTTGTCGAGCAGGGTGCCGTCACCTTCCGGGGTGTCGCGCATCCTCGTGAGGAAACGAACCAGTTGGCCGGTCATGAATTGATCGAATGTGCCCAGTTTCTCGGCGCCGCCTTTTTTGTTGGCGCCATGGGCGAGGCTGTGCCAGTCCTTCAGCCCCACGCTGCTGGGAAAACTGCGGGCGCGCGACGGACCCATGCTTCCCAGCTGGTAGGTGATCACCCGGGTCAGGTCGGTCTGGAAGGCGAGAAACATGAGATCATACATCGCGGTGAGGTATTCCCTCGGGGAATCGGGGGATACATCGAGATCGATCGACCCGGGATCGACCTCCGGGAGTGGCACCTCGAGCCAGGCGCGGGACTTTTCGACCCGTTGCTCCACCTCCCGCACGGATGTCTCGTATTCGTCCAGCTTCAGTTGGTCGGCACGCCCGAGCTGATTGCGCAGCGACCGGGACTGATCCATCACCAGGTCGAGGATGCTGCCGGAACTCTCCAGCTTGCGACGGTCACTTGCACTGGCCTGGTCGCGGGCAAAGAGGCGGCGAAAGATCTGGTCGGGGTCGGAGAGGGCCGGGATCGGCTGGCCGTCGGCGTTGTAGGAGAGGGTCGTGGTCCGGGTGCGCGGTCCGACCCCTCCGTCGGTGGAAAGAACCAGGGAATGATGCCGGGTCCGCTCACCGATGCGATCCGCGATCAGCTGATCGATCGAGATCGTGTTCTGGTAGGTGACCTTGGCGAGGTTGTTCGCGGTGAGAAAGATATCGCTCGTGTCGTGCCCGTTCATGGTACGGCAACGAGGGTGCGAGAGGCCTCCGAAGATCGAGACATCGTCCAGGATGGGCGCCAGGGGCTTCAGCGGATTGGTGAGCTGGAAGTCGGTGCCTTCTCCCGTCGGGAACCAGCCCCATTTCCGATCGGGCGAATCGGTCGCCGGCATCGCGACGCCGAAGGGGAACTGGATCGCACAAAACCGGCGCGGCAGGTCGCCGGTCGAAGAGGAGGCCGACGCCATGGCTTCCATCCAGGGAAGGGCCAGGGTGACGCCCGCTCCCCGGAGCACTGTTCTTCGCGTGATTTCTCGTCGTCTCATCATCGATCAAAAACTGTCCCGTTCCCGGGGATCGGAGAGCGGTGGTTTTCGCCCCACCGGCCATCCGCTTACTCCCGAAACAACTCACTGCATACCAGTTCGATTATCAAGGGCCGAAACCGGTACCCGTGTTGTTCGAAGGTTTTCGTGAGAGACTCGAGCGACTCGCGATCCCCCAGGTCGGTCGGGCGGCCCAGAGCATAGGTGACGAGTCGTTTCACGGCCGACCGGGCGAACCACTCTCTCTTCTCTTCGACCAGCAGGCTCTTCAGTGCGACGGAATCGGCGACCTCGATTCCCCCGGGCAGGAGGGTGGGTGACGAGTCGTCCCCGGGATGGCTCCACTGACCGAGGGCATTGAATTCCTCGAGGGGGAGTCCCCAGGGATCGATACCCCGGTGGCAGTTGTTGCAGGACTCCTTTTCACGATGCATCTCGAGCTGTTCCTTCAGGGAGAGGCCGGTGAGATCGGGATTCTCCGAATCCAGCTCCGGGACGTCCGGGGGAGGGGATCCGGGGGGATCGTCGAGGAGGCGGTCGAGGATCCAGACGGCACGCTTGATGGGATGCGACTGCTCTCCGTCCGACCCCATGAGATGGAACGCACCCTGGCCGAGAAGACCTCCGTAGGGGGACTCTGCCGGCAGACTGATCCTCTCGAGGCGGGTGGAACGCGGACCCGCGAGACCCAGGTGCATCGCGAGGTCCCGATTGGCCATCGTCCAGTTGGAGTCGAGCAATTCCAGGGCGGTGAGATCGTTGCGAAGGATCTCGGAAAACACGGCCCGGACCTGGTTCCGAAAGTCCTCCTTGAGACCATCCCGGAAGCTTGGGAACGCGTTGGGATTGACGGCGACCCGCTCCAGGGCATCCAGGCCGAACCATTGGTCGGCAAAACGGTCGACGAACTGGCGGGAGCGGGGATCGTCCAGCATACGCTCGACCTCGGCGACGAGGACCTCGGGGTCCCTCAATCGATCGTTCCCGGCGAGTTCGAACAGCTGACGGTCCGGGATCGAACTCCAGAGAAAGTAGGAGAGCCGGGTGGCCAGTTCGTGGGCGGAGATTTCCCCGGCGCCGGGTTCGTTGATATAGAGAAAATGAGGAGAGACGAGGATCGCCGCGAAGGTTTCCCGCATCGCCTCCTCGAAGGTCGATCCGCGGTTTTGCATTCCCGCGAAAAGGGCATGGTAGGCCTCCTGCTCCTTTTCCGAGACCGGGCGGCGAAAGGCCCGTGTCATGAAGTCCGTGATTTCCCGGTCGGCGTCGCGCGAATGGAGCAGCCTCGGTGCCGGGATCGGGCCCGTGAACTCTGCGGCGTCGATTTTCACCTCGAGGCGCGTTCCGAAAGCAGGGGAAGGCGGCAACGCGGGAGGAGCCTTCTGGCCCTTCTTCGGCTTCGTCGGCAGCTGGGCGTAACGCTTGTCCGGATAGCGGAGCGGTTTCCCGTCGGCATCGATGAAGTCGAGCATCAGGATCATTCCCTTGAAGCCCGAGCGTCCGAAAGGCACCGGGCCCGGTTGGGGGAAGTCCTCGATTCTCCCGCGGAAAACGAAGGTCTCCGGACCGGGGGACGTCAGGTCGACCTCTCCCACGACTTTTCGAGGGACGTGGACGATCCCGGGCACGTGCCCCAGCGAGACCTGCATCCTGGGGGCATCGGCCGATTCGGGATTGGCGAGCCGCGCCGTTACTCTCACTTCGAACTCGCCCGTTCGGGGGAAGTCCGGGAGATCGAGAATGTATTCGGGATTGACCGGTGCATGCTCCCCGTCATTTCGGTTGGGCAGCCGCCCCATGGCGGTCTCGGTCTGGCGAACCTGAATGACCTCGGGCTCGTCGTCCGGATCCGGTATCGCGATGGCGAGAGCCCGGCGAGCGATCTCGAGTGAGGTCTCGATCTGGATCGGTGACATCTCGAGGGTCCTCCCATCATTGAGAAAGCCATCTGGCGAGGCGGGATCCGGGGGTAGGTCACCCGCGAAGTCGAGGTCGATGCCGAGCAGATCGCGCATCGAATTGGCATACTCGTAGCGTGTCAGGCGCCGCGTCGAGAGTCGCCCTCCCGCGAGCCGTTTCTTCTCGGCAGCCCATTCGAGATACTGGTCGAGTCGGGAGGTCAGGAGCTGTCTCTCCCGGGTGTCGGGTTGACGTGCCTCGGGGGGAGGCATTTCTCCCCGGTTCAGTTGGTCGAGTGCGTCGTGCCAGACTTCGGCGGATGAGAGATCGGCGGGGAGTGTGTCCAACCGGATATCGCCCTTCTGCTTGTCGGCCCCATGGCATTCGAAACAGAGCGACTTCAGGGTCGAACGGAATTCGCTTCCCAGAGGCGACTCCACGCCAAAGCAGTCCACGGTGGAGAGCAGGACGAGAGAAGCGAGGATGCGTGCGAGTACCCGTGTGTGCATGGGGGCGGTGGAAGGAAAGCAGCATAGGATAGAAGCCGTGACCCGTCTGTGGCGCTATTGCGGGCAGTGAGCGGAGTGCTCGAAGGGGGGGCTGCCGGGAAAGGCGCATCTCCGCGACCGATTGGCCACGCTCTCGAAGACCTGGCGAGAATCATCGCCCGGCGGGCGTGAGCGCCTCACCGGGTTCACGACAGAGGAGCACGGGAGACCGAGCTGGAAGGAAGAACTCCCGTTGATCGAACCCGAACCCGCTTGTCGAATCGAAGAGAATCGGGTAACTCCCATGGATGATTCCCATCGTCTCCCGAATCCGTGGTGCTCTCTTGGCGATCTTCGCGACGCTCCTGGCCGGCCCTCTTGCCGCCGAAGGTCGGCCCAACGTCCTGTTCATCATCTGCGATGACCTGAACTGCGATCTCGGGACCTACGATCATCCGCTCGTGAAGACGCCGCACATCGACGCACTGGCTCGGCGGGGCGTGCAGTTCGACAATGCCCACTGCCAGTTCGCACTCTGCGGACCGAGCCGGGCGTCCTTCATGACCAGCCTCTACCCGGACCAGACCCGGATCTGGAACAATTCGATCTTCCTGCGCCAGACCCTTCCCGACACCGTTTCGATGAGCCAGCATTTCCGGGCGAATCACTACTTCGCGACGCGAATCGGCAAGATCTACCATTACGGGGTGCCGCGCAACATCGGCACCGGTGGTCACGACGATCCCTACTCCTGGGACCACACCATCAATCCCATCGGACGCGACAAGCTGGAGGAGGCCAAGGTCTTCACCCTCACCCCCGGAAGGTATGGCGGCACCCTGAGTTGGCTGGCGGCGGATGGCACGGATCGCGAGCAGACCGACGGAATGATCGTGGACGAGGCCATCGAGCGCCTCGAGTGGCATGCCGGGCACGACTACGAGTTCTTTCTCGCCGTGGGCCTGTTCCGCCCCCACACGCCCTACGTGGCACCGAAGAAATACTTCGATCTCTATCCTCTTGAGTCCATCCAGCTTCCGGATGTCCCCGATGGATACCTGGACACGATTCCGCCGGCGGCCCGGAAGACCGTCACCCTAAAAAAGGAGAAGACCAGGCTCACACCGGATTTGGCCCGGGAAGCGATCCGGGCTTACTACGCGTCGATCTCCTTCGTCGACGCGCAGGTGGGCAGACTGCTCGAGGCGCTCGGCACACTGGGACTGATCGATGACACGATCGTCCTCTTCACGTCCGATCATGGCTACCACATGGGGGAGCACGGTCAGTTCCAGAAGACCACCTTGTTCGAGAACGCCACGCGCGTGCCGTTGATTGTTTCGGCCCCGGGACAGACCTTGCGTGGCCATCGCACACCGGCCCCGGTCGAGATGATCGACTTCTTCCCGACCCTCGCGGACCTGGCGGGACTGGAGATCCCTTCGCACGTCCAGGGAGTCAGCCTCGTTCCCGCGCTGCATGATCCGGAGGCGCGCCCGAGGAAGGATGCCCTGACCCAACTCACCGTGCGGGCGAACGGCTACAGCCTGCGTGACGAGCGCTACCGGATCACGGAGTGGGAGGAAGCCGAAGGAAACTCGGTCGAACTCTACGACCACGAGACCGACCCCGGGGAAATGAGGAATCTTGCCGGAAAACCCGCGGTTGCCGAACGGGAAGCCCAACTCCTCGCCCGTCTCCGGGAGCGGGTCGAGAAGGCACGGGTCGTGCCGGAAGGGATCCAGCAGATCACCGACCACTCCCGTGCTCGGCAACCGAGGTGGGACTACACGTTGCCGTTGCCGTCCGAGGAGTGAGACTGCCTCGGCATTCTCTAGGCGGCACGGATTGGGTTGTCGTGAAGTGAGCCCTGGTTCCCAACCCGGAGACCGATCGGCGAGGGGCGGGAAAGGGCCGTCCGTAAGGTATCCGCAGACCGGGCTTTGCCTGGTAGGTTCTCCCAATCCGGTTGACGGCCCTTCCTTCGCTCCGGATCTTCGATCATCGCATCGCGGGGCGTCGCCGGACGCAAGACGAGGGGGGAGCGAACCCGGGCGTGTTGTCGAATCCGGATCGATCCGGGGCAGTCAGTTCTCCAGGTAGGAATCGACTGTCTTCATCCAATCCTCTCCTTGCACGATTTCGAGGAGAGCGCGATTGATCGATTCCCGGAGTTCGGAGTCTTCCTTGAGGCCAAAGGCGTAGGATTCGAGCCGAAGCCGGTCGGGGAGGATCTTTACCTCTTTCACATCCTGCGCTTTGAGGACATGCTTGAGGATGGGTGCGTCATGCACGACGGCCTCGACATCTCCTGAAGCGAGTGCCGCCACGAGTTCGCTCGCACTGGAGAATTCCCGATAGCCGATTCTCTCCTCGTCGAGAAACTCCGCACCACTGGATGCGTCAATTACTCCCACCTTCGCGGAGCGCAAGTCATCGAGGGATTCGATATCGGCCCGCAGGCTGTTCATGGTAAGCGAGGAAGCGATCGCAGCCGTGAAACCGGAAATGATGATGATCGCGGAGAACATCCAGATCAAAGCGATGATGCGACCACCGAGGGTCACGGGCGACTTGTCTCCATAGCCGACGGTTGTCATCGTCACCGCCGACCACCAGAAGCCCGCCCCGATCCCCTCGATCGGCCGGGCAGAAAACTCTTCGTTCTTCTTGCGCTCGAAGGCCCAGACGAGGAAACCGAAAACGAGGAGCACACCCGCAAGGGCACCCGCCGCCGAGAGGAAGGGGAGCGAGGCGAAGCTCCGAAGGAACTGCCACCATCCACGAGGTTCCGCTCTCGCCGCGATGGCGAGGGAGGAAGGCATGAAGGGTTGGGTGAAATCGAAACGCTTCTCCCGTTCGGCCGAGATCGTCAGGGCGGCCACCCCGACATCCGATTCACCGGCTTCCAGCGAGTCGAGCATCTCGGCAAGCTCGAATACCTCGTAGCGGAACTCCAACTCGGTCAGCTGCGCAATCCGTTCCCATAAATCGACGGCAATTCCTTCCCAGTTCCCGGAATCATTGCGGAAGGCGAAGGGAGCTCCCTCGCGAAGGGCAACCGTGACAGGTTCCGCCTGCGCCGACACGGCACCCATGCCCGCAAGGAGAAGAACGGCTCGTCGGATTCCCGGGAAGTCGAATACGGAAGGCATCTCATCAGGAGCCTGCCGAAGTTTGCGACGGAATCAAGCAGGGATGCCACCGCGCCAGGTGGGTCGAAATTTCGCCCGGTTCCGGTTCCGGAGTGTGCCCCGGGGGTCGGCGCCTTCTTCGGGAGACGGGGGAGTGGTGCGACTGGATCCTTTC
>Ga0180430_10001561_pt1 | contig 22062 bp, 19 predicted proteins | sample SS_ome_9_FD_132999 | JGI IMG/M metagenome (GOLD analysis project Ga0180430, IMG submission 132999) | Hypersaline lake sediment archaeal communities from the Salton Sea, California, USA - SS_1_S_2 metaG | ecosystem: Environmental > Aquatic > Non-marine Saline and Alkaline > Hypersaline >... | reverse complement strand
CCCTCGTGCTCCGTCACCGTGGGATCGCCGATGGTGCCTTCCTCGTCGAGCGGGAAGACCGCCACGGAGTTGCCGCCGTACTGCGCCGTCATCAGGAACGCCCCGGACGGATGCACCGCGATGTGCGCCCCTCCCCCGTCGCCGCTGGGCACGAAATTGATCATCTCGAGGGAGCCGTCGTCCTGGATCCGGTAGCCGGCGGCGCCGCCTTCCTTGTCCTTCGTCGCCACCGCATAGAGCTTATCGCCGTCGGGATGGACCGCGAGGAAACCAGGACGCTCGATCGTCGCAGCCAGGGTCGCCTCACTCAATTTGCCGGTCTCGGTGTCGAAGGTGGCGCGGTAGATCCCTTCGGCGTTGCGGCCTCCGGTTCCGAAGTAGACGTGGCGTGTCTCGGCGGAAACGGTCGCGGCGATCACGGTGAGCACGGTGAGCACGGTCAGGGTGACAAGGACTGCAGGAAGTTTCATGGCAGGACGAAGGTAGCACAGCGGACGTTGTCGGCATCGGCGCAATGGCGGATTTCACCGGCCGGGCTTCCCCCTTTTGGTTTCGACTTCGGCTCCTCGGAATGCCGCCACTTTCCGGAGCCGTTCCCTGTGGCACACTGTTTCCATGCGGTGGTTCCTCTGCCTCGTCCTCGCCAGCCCGGCCGGCTCCCTCGCCGCGGGTCTCGCTCCCAGCCCGGAGCGGCCCGCGATCGATCCCGATCCGGTTGCCCCCCTGCACGTCGAAATTCCTGAGGCGGAGGAGGAAGAATCCGGACTCTCCCTGACGCCGGAGCTTCCGTTCCACTGGTGTCGCGATGCCGCCGATGCGCGTCCCCTGCGGATCCGCGCCGCGGTCGATGGAAGTCGTTTCGATCATGGCCTGCTCACCGTCTGGAACTGGAGGAACGAACCGATCCAACGAGTTCGCATCGAAGGAGGGCGGTCGGCACTTCTCGCGTTCCGCATCGAAGGCCTGGGCAGCTATCTCCTCACCCTCGATGGCTTTTCCGCCGGAACCCAGACCGCGCGAAAGATCCGCAATATCGCCCGGGTCGCCGATCTCAACGAGGCACGTGACGCCTTTCGCCCGGACGACTTCTTTCTCGGCATCTGCGCCTTCCCCGGCCGCTACCACTGGACGGTCGGTGGAGAACCGGCCGTGCCATCCGGCCTGTCGGAACGGGCGGCACGAGAACTCGAGGCCGCCCTGCTGGCCCGGCTCGGATTCCAGGTCGTGCGGATCGACGAGTCGATGGAGATGGGCCGAAGCGGGGAGAGTGGCGACGAAATCGACTACACCTTCGATTTTTCCCGGATGGATGCGGCGGCGGATGCCTATCTCTCCCGTGGATTCGATCTCGCCCTGCAATTGATGCATGCCCCCGATTGGGCGATTCACCCGCACTACGACTCGGCCACCGAGCATCGCTGGCGTTTTCCGAGAGAAGAGAGTGCCCAACGGGCCTACGCCCGGGCTCTCCTGGATCGCTATGGCACGAACGCCCGCTTCATACAGGTCTTCAACGAACCCGACCAGATCGAGTTCTGGTCCGGCACACCGGACGAGTTCCTCACACATCACCGTTCGATGCACGAGGTGATCCGCGCCTTCGATCCGGATGTCCCCGTCGCGAACGGCGGCTACGCCTTCGTCGACGAGACACGGGTGCGCCATTTCGCCCACCACCTGCGCGAGACGATCGACCGGCCGTCCTATCACTCACACGGCACGCTGGAGAACCTTCGCGACGCCTTCACCCGGATGACCCGGGTGCACGACGAGGCCGGCTATCACGACCCCGTCTACCTGAACACGGAAACGGGTTTCGACGCCTGGCGACTGGACCAGGAGAAGCGCCAGGCGGAGGCGGTGCTCCAGAAGGTGCTCTACTGTTGGGCGAATGGGCACCGGGGCGTGATGCTCTTCTGCGGACGGATGGTGAAGGGCCCGGGCCGTTCCGATCGTGACCTCGGCCTGCTCGACTACCAGTTTTGCCCGCGATTCTCCTACGCCTCGGTCGGGGGCCTCGTAGCGGCACTGGCCGGGGCGCGCCACGAGGAAAAACTCCGAGAGACGGACACGGAATTCGTCTACCGGTTTCGGCGGGATGACGAGACGATCCTCGCGTTCTTCTCGCTCACTCCCGGCAAGGTGCTGCCCCTCCGCTACGAGGCCCGGGGAGCGAGGCTCCTCGATGCGATGGGAAACGCCACGCCCCTCGCTCCCGCTGGAGAAACGGAGTTCGCGATGAGCGCCTACCCGGCCTACCTCGTCCTCGATTCGGCTCGACAACTGAGTCGGACACCGTCGCCGTGATGACTGGTCCACCGAATTTCGCGACGGACTTTTCCCGATTCGTCGCTATGCTGCGACCATGGATCTCGGATTGAAAGACAAGGGAGTCCTCGTGATGGCCTCGAGCGGAGGAATCGGACGCGGCGTGGCCACGGAATTCGCCCGGGAAGGCGCCCGGGTCATGCTCTTCGCCCGATCGGAGGACAAGCTCGCCGCCACGGCGGAAGCAATCGGGGAAGAAACGGGAAACACCCCCCTGTTGACGGTCGGCGATATCACCGATCCGGGGGCCGTGCAGGGAGTGGTCGATCACGCGGCGAGCGAGTTCGGGGGTCTCTGGGCGCTCTTCAACAACACCGGTGGTCCCGCGGCGGGCGGCTTCGAGACATTCGACGATGCCGCCTGGCTCCAGGCCTTCGAGCTGACCACGCTCGGCTACGTGCGGGCGATTCGGGCCGCCCTTCCCCACTTTCGCGAGGGCGGCGGCGGACGAGTCGTCAACAACACCTCGGTTTCCACGAAGCAGGCCATCGACGGTCTCCTCCTCTCCAACGTCTTTCGGGCCGGTCTCGTCGGGCTGGCCAAATCCCTCGCCCGCGAATGGGGCGGAGAGGGCATCCTCGTGAACACGGTCGGCCCGGGACGGATCGATACGGACCGCGTAGCGCAGCTCGACACTCTCTGGGCGGGCAACAAGGGAATCTCCTACGAGGAACAACGCGCCCAGGCCGAGGCCGCCATTCCCCTGGGCCGCTACGGGGAGCCGGCCGACTTCGGCCGGACCGTCGTCTTCCTCTGCTCCGAGGCGAACACGTATGTCACGGGCCAGAATCTTCTCATCGACGGGGGGATGGTGGAGGGGTATTGAGGATCGCCTCGGTCATCCGCAGGGCCTCGGCATTGGGCCGCACATCGTGGACGCGATGCAGGCGAACGCCCCGCTCCCTCGCGTATGAGGTGATCGCCACGGTGGGCCAGAAGCGGTCCTCCAGACGGTCGCTGTCGAGGACTTTGCCGATGAAGGACTTTCGGGACACGCCGAGGAGCAGGGGGCGGTCCTCGACCACCAGTTCCGGCAGGGAACCCAGCAGCGCGAGATTGTGCTGCACGGTCTTGCCGAACCCGATACCGGGATCGAACACGATCGCCTCGTCTCGCACACCGTCCTCAACGAGTTCGCGGTAGCACTTTTCGAAGAATTCGCGCACTTCGGCGACGACGTCGCGGTAGGTGGGGTTTTCCTGCATCGTGCGGGGAGTTCCCTTCATGTGCATGGAAATCACGCCCGCCCCCGTCCCGGCGGCGAGGGCCCTCATCTCCGGATCGCGAAAACCGGTGACGTCGTTGAGAATGCGCGCTCCCGCCTCGATCGCAGCCCGGCCCACCGGCGGCTTCGAGGTGTCGATCGAGATCAAGGTCGAGGGAAACTCTCGAACGATCTCCGTGATCACGGGCACGACCCGCTCCGTCTCGACCTCCGCCGCCACTTCGTCGGCGCCGGGCCGGGTCGATTCGCCCCCCACGTCAATGATCGCGGCCCCTTCCTCGATCATGCGCTCCGCCTGTCGGAGCGCCGCGTCCAGGGTCGCATACCGCCCGCCGTCGGAAAAAGAATCGGGCGTGACGTTGAGGATACCCAGGATCAAACCTTTCCGCTCGAGGTCGAGACGGTGGTCTCCGCAACTCCAGATCATGAGACGCGACTGCGAATCGGGCGAACGATCCGGACCGCCGCAACGGCCCGGCCCCTCCCCGCCATTTCCTCACGCGATCGCCGGTTCGCACGGCCGGGCCCCTTCCGCCTCCGGAGCGGCTTGTGCCGGATCGGGCTTCTGGGGCAGGAGGCCGAGTTTCGCGAGAAGCTTGAGGTCGGCTTCGGCCTGGGGATTCGACGTGGTCAGGAGCTTGTCGCCGTAGAAGATGGAGTTGGCACCCGCGAAGAAGCACAGGGTCTGCATCTCCTCGCTCATCGCGGAACGGCCTGCGGAGAGCCGGACCTTCGCCCCCGGTACCGCGAGACGGGCGAGAGCGATCAGGCGGATGACCTCGAAATTATCGACTCCCTGGTTTTCCGCCAGGGGGGTGCCGGGAATGGGAACGAGCGAGTTGATCGGCACACTCTCGGGAGGCGGATTGAATCCGCTCAACACCTCCAGCATCCGGAGCCGGTCCTCCGTGTTTTCTCCCAGCCCGAGGATGCCACCGGAGCAGACCGACATGCCGGCGTCCTGCACGTGGCGAATCGTGTTCAGGCGATCCTGAAAGGTATGGGTCGTCACGATGTTCTCGTAGTGCTCCGGCGAGGTATCGATGTTGTGATTGTAGGCGGTCACCCCGGCGTCTCGCAGCTTGCGGGCTTCCTCGGCTCCGAGTTCACCGAGGGTGGTGCATACCTCCATTCCCAGCTGGCTCACGGCCCGCACGATCTCGAGCACATCGTCGAAACGCTTCGTTCCGTCACGCACTCCCTTCCACGCCGCCCCCATGCAGAACCGGGTCGAACCGTTGGCACGTGCCGCTTCGGCGCGTTTCAGGATGTCACACTTCTCCATCAGTCGCTCCGAATCGACACCGGTCTGGTAGCGGGCCGACTGAGCGCAGTAGGAACAGTCTTCCGAACATCCACCCGACTTGATGCTGAGAAGGGTGCACAGCTGGACTTCCCTTTCGGGCCATTGTTCCTCGTGAACGCGGCGAGCCCTCTGAATGAGATCGAAAAAGGGCAGATCGTAGAGGGCCTTCAGTTCGTCGTAGGTCATGGTCCGTCCGGAGGATGCGTTTCGGGCTCGAACCATGAACCTGCTTTTCGTGGGGCGCCAGTCCAAATCGCTCCCGGACACCGGATGCACAACCTCGTCACCGCGTCCCGCGTGCCCCCCGTCAATCCGTCCAGCGCCCGCCGGGCGAGACGAAGGGAAGGATGAGCTTGTAGGTCTTGGAGTAGTCGGTTTTCCCGACCGCCCCGATCATCTTCACGCCGGTCGCTTTTCGGAATTCCTGGCAGAAGGATTCACCGCTATGGCATCCCCAGCTCTTCGCATAGGCACCGCGGGCGAAGGCCTTGCGATTGAGCTTCTTCAGGTCGCGCTGATGCAGGAAGGCCCGGGATGCACCCAGCACGTGATTGCTGTAATCGAGCGCGAAGCAATACTTGTTCGAGTGTCCGAAATACTCGAAGCCGGAAACCTTCGTCTGCCGCCGGTTCCGGCCCGTGTTCACATAGTTGATTATGTCGTCGCCGGAGTCGTACCAGACGAGATTGATCCCGAATTTCTCCTCCACGCTGATGATCCAGTCGATGAGAGGTTCCCCGTCTTCGGTCGCCCGGGTTTCGTAGCCCGGACGATAGACCATCCAGGTGATGTTGATCTTGCCGTCCGTCGCCTTCTGCAGCTGCTGGATCCGGATGCGGGCGGTGCGAACGAAATTGCCCCACCACTGGTCGTGGCGGTGCTCCTCCCGGCGGAAATTCTCCCACCCGAGAAGGGCAGGTCCTCCGCTGATGATGATGTATTCGTCGTTCGGGTCGAGTCGCGCCTCGACCGTCGCGGGGAGAAAAGCGCCGATCGTCAGTGCGAGAACGAGGAGGAGGGAAAGAGGGCGAAACCGGATGGGACCTTCCATGTCGACGTGTGAACTCCTGGAGAGAGGACCGATACGCGAGAGTCGGTGGCGAGTCCACGAAAATTGCCTCGCGCCTCAACGCCAGCCGACGAGCGACAGCGCGCGATCGATCCAGAAATGAACCATCTCGCGCAAGCGTTCTTCTCGCGCTTTTTTCTCCTCCTCCTGTCTCCTCTTTTCCTCGAATTTCGCCAATCTCTGGTAGTGGCGGTCGATTCTCCCCACGAACCAGCGCCAGGTGTCGCCGGGACGGCCGCTCTCGAGCAGGAAATGGGGGCAATTCTTGTTCGGCGTGTCGTATCCCTCCCGCGGCCAATGGTAGTGGGCGCGCACGTTTTCGACCGGGATCTTGTGATAATACATCAGCGAGGCCGCGAGCCGCGCCGTGCGCTCCATCGTCTGGAGCTGGTCGTTTCCTTTGTGTTCGCACATCTCGATCCCGATCGAGTAGCGATTGCCCGGCCCATCGAAGTCGGCGTGCTCGCCTCGCTCGTTCGTCGGAATGTGTTGAATCACGGAGTCGTCCTGCACCGTGAAATGCCAGCACAGGTATCCGATCACACCTCCCCGCAGGGCCCCCCGTTTCAGGGCCTTGGCATGGGCGAAGGCGTCTCCGGTGTAGTTTTGCGTGCTGTGAATCGTGATGTAGCGCGGCTCCATCGGACGGAAGATGCGCCGTCCGTATTTCCCCTTCGGTATGAGATCGACCTCGATATTCAGCTCCTTGTGGGCGGCCTCGGGATCGACGGGATCGGGCGAAACCGCTCCCAGTTGCTTTTCCCACACGAGACCCTTGTTCGATCCGCTATGGGAGGTCGTGTTGCACGAGGGAATCGACAGGGCAACGAGAGCCAGGATGAGACACGGGAAAATCGCTGTGTTTCGCTTCATCGTGCTGCGCTCGCGAGATGGTCGAAAAGATTTTAAAATTTCGGGTGGGTAAAATACCTCCGGCCTTCACGGTCTGCAAGCGACAGTCTCTTGGCGAACTTGCGCCGCTTCGCACCCGTGACGGTCACCCGGCCGGCGCGGCCCAGATCCAGCCCTCGATGCGCGCGACGTCTTCCCATTCCGCCGGAGGCCCCACCGCCCTACCCTCGCAGTAATCGACGCCGGCGACCACGCAGAGGATTGCGTCGAGGACGTCGGCATCGCGACAGGCTGCGGCCAGCACCGGGGGAGATATCGCCAGCCACTTCGGAAACTCCGCGAGCATGACCTCGCGATTCCCGGCATCCCCTTTCTTCTTGTAGGGAAATACCGACATTCCGGCACCGCGAAGCGTGGCCGCCGGATACACCTCGATCGCGGAAAACCGTTCCGGCGGTGACGCCCCCCAAGCCAGGGGAATCATCTCCCCGGTGCGATCGCGCAGGTCTCCCAAGAGGCGAAGCGCCGCCAGGGCGGTCCGGGCGATGAAGTTCGCCCCGACCTCGAGGGGCATTTTCGCGAAGCGCCGATGAATGTCGCAGTCGGTCTCACGCCGAAAAAACTCTCCGGGTCCGGCAGGAATCGACTCGCCGGCCCGGTGGCTCGCGAGTTGACGAGAGAAGACCTCCGGCCATCCGAGCGGGGCATCCAGCGTCAAAAGACCAAGCGGCGCCTCCGCATGCCATCTCGACAGGATCTCGAGGGGCGTGTCGTTCCGGCTTCCCGCTCTCGCCTCGATCACCCGGCACCGCCCCGCCGACCATTCCGCGAGAGCGAGCCCGGTCTTGGAGGGATCGACCGCGCAATCGACTCCTGCGATGCGAACGCACACGTCGGTCAGGATCGCTCCAGGATTTCGACCTCGTAGCCATCCGGATCGGTCACGAAGGCCATCTTGGTTTTCTCTCCGCTGGGAAACGCGGTCCGCCAGTCCCCCGGCCACACCTCGATGCCTTTTTTCTCGAGATCGTCGCAGTATTCCATGATGTCGGTCACGCCCACGGCGGTGTGCATCAGGTCCTCGGGAAACGTGACCTCGAAATCGGGCGAATAGCACAGTTCCAGGAAGTGCTCGTTGCCGTCGAGTTCGAGGAAGGCGAGCTGGTTTCCAGCGGGTGACTTGTCGGTGCGCCGTGTCAGGGTGAAACCGAGGTTTTCGTAGAATGCGATGGTTTTCTCGAGATCGCTGACTCGGATACGGGTGTGGAGAAACTTGATCATGGCGAGGGACCTTAGCCTCCGGTTCCACCCCATGACAAGGACGAGCCCCCCGCGAAACGTCACGATCTCGTACCGCGATACCGCCTCTCGGAATTCGCCCCTTCCGTATTCCGGATTCTTCCTGAGTGGTTGACGAGATCGTTCCGGCATCCGAAGAGACGAAAACGGGCGAACCCCCGGCCCGTTCCGTGACGAGATAGTCGCAAGTCCGCCTTCGCCCTCCTCCCGCCTCCTCGTCGATAGAATTCCGCCTACCCGAAGACCCGCGTCACCATGGAATCGATTCTCCTCGCATCACTCCTGTTCGGGCTGCTCAGTGCCTTCTCACTCCCGCTCGGGACCCTGACCTCGGCGATCTGGAAACCCTCGGACCGCTGGATCGCCTTCCTCATGTCGTTCGGGGGAGGCGCTCTCCTCGCGGCATTGACGATCGACCTGGCCGCCCCGTCGGTGGAGCGGGGCGATACCGTCTCGCTGGCCATCGGCTGCGTCGTGGGTGGATTGCTCTTCGTTTTCCTCGACCAACTCGTCAGTCAGAGAGGAGGTTTCCTGAGAAAGTTCTCCTCCACGATCTACTACTTCAGGAAAAAGGAGCGGGAACGGTTCCGCGACCTCGCCCGAAAGATTCGCCGGGTCGAAGCACTCGGACGCCTCGGCGCGGACGACGCCAGTCTCCTCGCCGCCTCGGTCAGCAGCGCCACCTTCCGCGAGGGATCGACCATTTTTCGGGAGGGAGATCCGGCGGACTGCATCTTCCTGATCGAGGAGGGAGAGGTCGACCTTCTCGATCCGTTCGACAAGAATCACACGCTTGTCACGATGAAACGCGGCGACGCTTTCGGTTTCATGGCCTGTTTCACCCGCTCGGAGCACGCCACCACGGCCATGGCAACCTCGGAATGCCAGGTCATGCGAATTCCCTACGAGGCGATCGAAGAACTGCTTCGCGCCTCCTGGGAGTTCGAGGAGCGCCTCTCGCACTTTCTCGAGAGCGAACGGGTCGAAACCTACCTGGTCGAGCGACAGAAACTGACGAGGGAGGAGACGCACGAGTGGGTCGGCGAGGCGCTCGAGAGCCTCGACGCGGGAGAAGGACTTCCGGAACGGGTCGCAGAGGGGGACCACGAAGACGATGGTCATCATCCCAAGATCGCCCAGTTGAAGAGCATGCCTTTCCTCGCGGCTCTACCGGAGGATGTGCTCGCGAACGTCGCCTCCCACTGCTTCGTGAAATACCACCGCAGCGGCCACACCTTCTTTCACGCCGGAGAGCCCGCCGAGCGATTCTATCTCGTTCGCGAGGGCAGCATCTCGATCATGAATCCCTCCACCCGGGTGCGGGAACACATCGAGGCCACGAAGAACGAAACGTTCGGCGCCTTTTCCTTTCTCACCGGGCAACGGCATTCGTCGAACGCGGTCGCCACCACCGACTGCTCGGTCCTCGTCCTGCTGCGCCACGACTTCGAGCGACTCTGTCTGGAGTCCCCCCTCTTCGCCGAAGCGATTCGAGGTTTCGTCGAGGAAGGCGTACTCTCCGAATACCTGAGGCGCTGTCACAACTTCACGGAAGACAAGGCCCTCTCGTGGGTCCGCCGGGCGGTGAACAATCTCTCGAGCGGCAAGATGATCCCTTCCGCGTCGTCGATGACTCACGAGATTTCCCAACACCACGGTGCCCCCATCGCGATCTGGCTGGGTATCCTTCTCGATGGCATCCCTGAATCGTTCGTCATCGGCGCCAGTGTGGCGAAGGACGGGGCCGTGAGCATCTCGCTCATCGCCGGACTCTTTCTCGCCAACTTCCCGGAATCGCTTTCCAGTAGCGTGGGCATGCGTCAGCAGGGAATGCCCTTCGGCAAGGTCTTTCTCATGTGGACCTCGCTCATGCTTCTCACCGGTGCGGGTGCGGCCCTCGGTTCGATCTTCTTCCAGGGTGTTCCTCACCACGTGCATGCACTCGTCGAGGGCGTCGCCGCCGGCGCCATGCTCACGATGATCGCGCAGACGATGTTGCCCGAGGCGTTCATCAAGGGAGGCACCATTACCGGCTTCAGCACACTCCTGGGCTTTCTCTCGGCGATTCTCTTCAAGTCCTTCGAGACGGGCAGCTGACGGCGGTCCGGCCCATTGCACTCCGATCGGGAAGGGTAAACTACCCCATGGTTTCAATTTTATTCAAACTCACTTTTACATTATTTAAATCAGCATCTATTCCTATTTCATTTCTATTAAAGTGAAGGACGAAACACCCCAACAAGTCTGGATAGATCGGCTCGATGCCGAGGACGTGAATTTCATTCGCCGCTTCCTGCTCCACTCCGGCTCCCTGAAGAAGATCGCGGCGGAATACGGGGTGTCCTATCCCACCGTTCGCCTTCGGCTCGACCGGTTGATCCAGAAGATCGAGCTGCTCGAGGAAAACGAGTCGATGAGCCAGTTCGAACGCACGTTGCGCCTCCTCCTCATCGAACGGGCGATCGATGCCGAGACATTTCGCATCCTGCTGGATGCTCATCGCGCCGAACTCGAAACAGACACATGAAACCACAGCACCACACATCCGTTCGCGGGGACCACCTCCCCCTTGCCGAGACATCCCGGATCGCTCCATCTCGATGGAGCCTTCACTCAACCCCTTGTCTATCGTGGCTCGGGGTCTTCGCCGCATGCAGCTTCATCCCTTTCAGCGGGTGGGCGGAGAAAAGCGAATCCGGCAATCGGACCGACCTGACCTCCGAGTCGATTACTCTCGCCGATGGAGTCTCTCTCGACGAGGGGATCGTTCACCTCAGGCGTTCGGCGAATGCCGCCGCCACCGTGCCACTTTTTTCGATCGAATCCCCTGCCGTGACGCGAAGCAGCTACGTCATTCGGGGCCAGGTGAAGTGCCGCCTCGATGGGAACGGCTATCTCGAGATGTGGTCGCACCTGCCACTCGAGAAAGGGGGGACCGAAGCCGGACCACCTTTCTTTTCGCGAACCCTCGCCGAAGTGGGACCGCTGCGGAGGCTGCGCGGAGAACAGGACTGGAGGACATTCGAGCTTCCCGCCATCGTGAACGACGGCTCGGGAAGGCGCCCCCTCCTACTGGAGATCAATGCATCCCTCCCCGCCGAAGCAGAACTCTCCCTGAAGGAACTCGAGCTGATCCAACCGTATCCCGGGGCCGTGGCCTTCGACAGGAGGAAAAGCCGCCGAGTGCTAGTGACCGCCGGAGTGGCGATCGTCTCGGCCGTGGTGGGAGGCGTGGTCGTGTGGGGATGTTTCGCGCTCCGCCGGCACCGACGAAACACCGAACTCGAACGCATTCGCCGGATCGATTCTCCGGACAGCGGGATCGCGTGATCCCGGACAGCAGGCGCCCCCACTCCACGGTCACGCCGCCCCAGGCGAGGCTTGCCTTCATCGGAACGTCCTGCTAACGCTTCAATCCTGCTCCACACCGCGGAAAGCGTTCCATGATGCCGATTCGCCCGATTGTTCTCCCCCTGCTGTTCGTTTTTCTCCTCGTGCAATGCCCCTGCGCCGGGGCGGGGAAGAATTCGCCCAACGTCCTGTTCATCGCCGTCGATGACCTCGCGAACACGCTGGGTTGCTACGGCGATCCCGTCGCGAAGACGCCCCACATCGACCGTCTCGCTGCAACCGGGGTCCGTTTTGCCCGGGCCTACAACCAGATCCCCCTCTGCAACCCGAGCCGGGCGAGTCTCATGACGGGAATGCGACCCGACCGGATCAAGGTCTACGATCTCGACCGGCACTTTCGCGACGAAGTTCCCGACGCGGTGACGCTGCCTCAGTTCTTCCAGGAAGCCGGCTACTTCGCGGCGCGCGTCGGCAAGATCTACCACTACAACGTCCCCGCCAGCATCGGCACCGATGGCTTCGACGATCCCCCGTCGTGGAATCTCACGATCAACCCCAAGGGACGCGACAAGATCGAGGAGAAGCTGATCTTCAACGCCGAACCTCATCGCAAGATCAGCGCGGCCCTGAGCTGGCTCGCGGCCGAAGGAACCGCCGAAGAACAGACCGACGGCATGATCACGACCGAGGCGATCCGCCTGATGAAGGAACGAAAGGAAGAGCGCTTCTTCCTCGCCGTGGGGTTCTTTCGCCCCCACACGCCCTTCGTGGCGCCGAAGAAATACTTCGACCTCTACCCGCTTGACGAGATGCGTCTGCCCTATGCGCCCGACGGCGATCGCGACGACATTCCCGTGGCGGCGTTCGCCCACAACAATCCCGTCCCGCACTACGGCCTCGAGGAACCGGTCCTGCTCCAGGCGATGCAGGCCTACTACGCCTGCGTCTCGTTCATCGACGACCAGGTCGGGCGTCTCCTCGATGCCCTGGACGAACTCGAACTCGCCGATGAGACGATCGTCGTGTTCTGGAGCGACCACGGCTACCACCTCGGCGAGCACCAGGGAATCTGGCAGAAGCGCACCCTTTTCGAGCAATCGGCCGGAACCGCTCTCATCGTCCGCGCTCCGGGCCGGCCGGGAAATGGCACCGCCTCATCGCGCGTGGTGGAGTTCACCGACATCTACCCCACTGTCACCGAGGCGGCGGGCTTCGGAGTGCCGGATGATCTCGATGGCCGGAGTCTCGTCCCCCTTCTCGATGACCCGATTGCCCCGTGGGATGGGTTCGCCATCACCCAGATCCTCCGTCCCGCCGATGATCGCCTGCCGGAGCCGGTCATGGGCTGCACCATCCGCACCGAACGCTGGCGCTACACCGAATGGGGACCCGGGGGGAAACACGGCGTCGAGCTGTATGATCACCGGGCCGATCCCATGGAATTCCAGAACCTCGCGGTCGATCCCGATCGCGCGGCTCGACATGCAATCGAAGAACTGCGGCCGGTCCTGCGCGCCCACGCCAGCGGGGAAATCCCCACCACCCCTTTTCACCCACCCCGCCTGTAGCCCGCGTTTCTCACAAACTGGCTACTGCGCCTTGCTGCCGCCTTCGCCTCGTCTCGCTGCGAAACTTGGTGAGAAAAGGCGGGCCAGCGCTCAGCGCGGTTGCGTCGGAGAAACGGGAACGGAGCGCAGCACGATGGGAAACGCCACCGCGTTCTGTCTGTTTTCGGCGCCCTCGCTCCCTTCGGGTGGAATGAAATAGGCGCTGAGCATCGAGGATGGGAAGGGGCGTGGCGGTTTCGCAACCCCCTCGACGATCTCGCCCGCCTTGTCGCGATCCACTCCATCGTTTTCGCCGTCGGCTTCGTCGCGGCCGGATGGGCTGTGGTCGCCGGATGGAACAGGGAGAGGCGAAGCGGGAAGTTCCTCACCGGCTTCGCCAGGGGAACCCGCGAGATGACCGGTGGTCCCATCTCCGGCCGAGTCGCGAAAGGTGATCCCGGTTTCCCCGAAGAACTCCTCCTCGGTCTCGTCGAGCGGCATCGCATCTCGCAGGGTCTCTTCGTCGATCTCCCGTGAGATTTCCGACACCTCGATCCGATCCCTCTTGCGCATGAGAGGCTCTGCCTCGATCACCGAAGTCTCCACGGCAATCTTCTCGTCGATCTCGGAAATGGCGGCGAGAACCCGCTCTCCCGGCTTCGGCGCCGGAGCCGGCTCCTTTTCCTGAGACTCCAGGAACCGCTCGATCGGAGACTTGACCGGTGCTGGTTTCGGCGCGGCACGCCCCCCTCCGCCCGCTCCATCGGAAAAGAAGGCATCACGAATCACCTCACCCGCATGAGGAGCGGACTCCATCGCAGCACCGGCGATCTCCGTAGTCTTGGAGGGATATTCCGCGATCGCGGATCCGATGAAACCCCGGAGAAGAGCTTCGTCGGCTCCTGTCGCTTCGATGGCGGCCGATACGAGAGAGGCGACGCACGAGGGATTGGCCTGGATCGCATCCTCGAAGTAGACTACCGCGTTCGCGGGGTCACCCGCGATCCCCGCCCGCAGGGTATCGACCGCTGCCGCACAATCGCTGGCGGACTCGGACGACCTCGCTGGGATCGCGGCAAGCAGACTACACAGGGTCAGGGTGGCAATTCTCATGGCAGCTCCGGAGTGGAGCGGGTAGCGGGAATCGAACCCGCATAACTAGCTTGGAAGGCTAGGGCTTTACCATTAAGCTATACCCGCGCTGCCGAAACGTTACCGGACGAAAGGATCACCAACAAGGAAATTTTATATTTCTTAGAAATATTTTAAACTTGCAGGACCTGATCGCCCGAGCCGAACGATTGCCCCGTGAGCCGGGGGAGGGAAAGGTAGCGAGCTTTTCCCGATTGCCAACTTGAAATTTGTGCTTCCCCTCTCTTTGCCGCCGGTGGTTCCGCCCCGTGCGCTGCGGGTGTTCCCGGGCCGCCATCCCCTCGTTCCGGCTTTCGCGGTAGCGATTGCCGGGATACTCGCCGTCGACTTCGACGCAATCCGTGTTGTCGCCGCCGGAGCATTCGCCATGACGACGGTCCTGGCGCTCTTCCGCCCCGCACGCCTTCCCGCCCTGGCCCTCTTCGGCTGCTTCCTTCTCTTCTCTTGCATCCACGCCGCGCGACTTGCCGCGATCGATTCATTTCCACTCGCTCTCGCACTGGGGTCCGGCGAAGAGGTGCCGGTCTCGGGGCGTGGTGTCGTGATCTCCGGCCCCGGTGCTTCGGTTCCCTCGCTTCAGGTGCGATCGCTGGCGATCGGAGAGATCGAAACGCGATGCCGTCACACTCTGCCGGTCCGGCTGCGGGGTGTCCGCGAGGCAGGTCCCTACGGTTCCGAGATCCTCTTCAGCGGCGTCGTTCGCCCCCTGGACCCGGCGCGGGCTCCCGGGGGATTCGACGCCGCCCGCTTTTATTTCCGCAGCAGCGGCTCACTGGGCCGCCTCTCCGTGGATCCGGGCGACCGCTGGGAAGCGACCGGCCGCAATCTCGGCTCGCCTCTTGTCCGAAGCGCCCACGCGATGCGAGCCTGGATGGAGAACGCTCTCACTCATGGCACCTCCGAGGCGGACCGTCCTCATGTCGGGGTGATTCTCGCCATGGTCCTGGGAGCCCGGGAAAAAACACCCGAGGAATGGGAGGATTCGTTCCGCGCCAGCGGCACCATGCACCTCTTCGCCGTTTCGGGTCTCCATGTGGGTATCGTCGCCGGCCTCTTTCTCGGAATGACCACACTCCTCGGAATTCCGATTCGGCGCGCCGTGCTCATCGTGATTCCCCTGATTCTCTTTTATGCGCTCGTGACCGGCCTTCGCCCGTCGGCCATCCGCGCGGCCCTCATGCTGTCGATTGCCCTGTCCGGTTTCGCCCTCCTGCAGCGGGCTACCCTGCTCAACAGCCTTGCTCTGGCCGGTCTCGTCCTACTGGCCTTCGACTCCCAGCAGGTCTTCCTACCCGGTTTCCAGTTGTCGTTTGCCGTGCTCTTCTCCATCTGCCTGTTGGTGGGGCCCCTCGAAAAGGCGATCCATTCTCCCTTCGCCATCGATCCCTTCCTGCCCCGCCGTCTCGCCGGTCCCTGGCGGAGGGGAATCGACGCGGGCGCCCACGGTTTCGCGGCGTCGGTCGCGATATCGACCTCGTCCTGGATCGGTTCGGCCCTTCCCCTGCTCTGGCATTTCGGGGGCATCTCCCTCGTGGGGATCGCTGCCAACTGCATCATGGTCACCCTGGCATCGGGCATTGTCACGATAGCGGCGGTCTCCGTGATCAGCTTCGGACTGTCCCTTTCATGGGTGACCGCCTGTTTCAATCAACTCAATCTCGGTCTCACCGCCTGCCTCACCTCGCTGGCTGGATGGTTTGCTTCGGCACCCGGAGCCTATACCCACGTCGGACTACCCGGCGAAACCCGTGCGGCGGCCCCTCTCGAACTCCACGTGATGGGGACTGGGGGTGAGGGATCGGTCCTCCTGACGAACCGGGAGAAAACCGGGCGCCTCCGGCACTGGTTGATCGACTCCGGCGGCCTCTCGACCTACCGGGGCCAGGTATTGCCGCTCCTGCGGTCCCAGGGGGTCGATCGCCTCGACGTTCTCGTCCTCTCCCACGGCGATGCCGGCCACATCGGGGCCGCTCCTCTCGTCCTCACCCATTTTCGTCCCGGATTCCTCCTCGAAACGCCATTACCGAATCGCGCCCGCAACTACTCCGCGATCGAGTCTGCCGCGGAACGTCTCCGGATCGCGCGCGGAACGCTCGAAGCCGGTCAGGCAATCCCACTCGATGACTCCGCCGAAGTCCGGATTCTCTATCCCGAAAAACACGATCTCCACTCACTCGCGGACGACCGCACCCTGGTAGCACGGGTCGAGCAGGGGCCCTGGCGCTTCCTCCTGACCTTCGACGCCGGGTTTCTCGTCGAAAACGAGCTACTCTCCCGCGGACTCGACCTGCGTGCCGATGTCTGGATTCGCGGCCAGCACACGACGACTCCAACGGGCTCGGCCGCCTTCCTCGACGAGATCCGCCCTCGCGTGATCGTGACGTCGCACGGAGAATTTCCCGTCCACGAACGCCTCGCCGAATCATTCCTCGAACGCGTTCGCGCTCGCGACATCGACCTGATCGAACTCGACCGGCACGGCATGACCACTCTTCGCGCGAATGACGAGAGCCTGCGCATCGAGCCCTTCCTTTCACCGGCCGACCGTCTCACCCTCCGCCCCACTCGCGATTCCGGCTTGCCGCGTGCCGAATAAGCTCCGACCATCTCGCCATGCTCAAGGGGATTTCGCCTTTCGTGGGACCGGATTTGCTCGCCACACTCTGCCGGATGGGACATGGCGACGCGATCGTGCTGGCCGATGCGCACTTTCCCGGTCATTCTGTCCATCACCTCGTACACCGGGCCGACGGGGTCCGCATTCCCGCCTTGCTCGATGGCCTACTTCCCCTGCTCGCGATCGACGATTTCATCGACAATCCCGTTCGGATGATGGCACCCGTTCCGGGCGACACGGCGGATCCTTCGGTCGCAAATGCCTACCGGGAGCTGCTCGACCGGCACAGCCCGGGTCTTCCCCCGATCGAAATGGTCGAAAGATTCGCCTTCTATGAGCAGGCTCGCGAGGCATTTGCGATCGTGATGACCGGCGATACGGCCAGATACGCCAATCTCATTCTGACGAAGGGCGTGACATTTTAGATTTTTTATAATTTTTGAGTTTCCAACAATTTGAGGTCGCGTACAGTTGTAGGGGTCGAACGGGCAGGTTTCGGTTGACGGCCAAGCCGTTCATCGCTACCGGTTGCCCCATCCAGGAGGACAACGAGGAAACGGAATGTCAGGAGATGTCTTGAAACGGTTCGTGCTCGCCGCCGTCGGGTTGGGATTCGGTATCGCCGCATCCAGCTGCCAGACGTCGTCGAATCTGGTCAGCATGATGCAGGACGCGAATTCTCCGGCGAATACCCGAGCGGTGAACGAGATCGCGAGGGAGAAGCCCGCCGAACAAGCAGCGGATGCGAACGCGGAGGAGCCCGGCACCGGGGAATCATCCCACGACCCTGTCGCGATCGAACGCCCCTCGACCCCCGAAGACGGCTACCAGCTCGCCTCGATGCAGGTATCCTCTGCGGCACCAGCGGGTGCGGTCCGCGATACCATCGCCGTGGAACGCCCCGCCGTGATGCCATCTCCTCCTCTCGCCGCCGCAGGCGAGACCCGCCTCGTTCGCACCACCGCCTACAGTCACAAGCAGGCGGACAGTATCCCCTACGGAACGCTTTCAGCCTCGGGTGAAAACCTCCGGTTCGGCATGGTCCGCAGCGCCGCCGCCGATTGGTCCAAGTTTCCGCTGGGAACCCGCTTCCGCATCACCGGTCTTCCCTACGAGTTCATCGTCGACGACTACGGCAGCGCCCTGACCGGAACCGAAACGATCGATCTCTACAAGCCGACCCTTGGCGGCATCTCGAAGTGGGGCTGCCGCACCGTGCCGATTCAGATCATCGAGTGGGGTTGCTACCAGAGGAGCCTCGACATCCTCTCCACCCGCACCCACGTGCGCCATGCCGATCACGTGCGGGAAATGTATCGCGAGATCAAGAAGAAGGGGTATCAGCCCACGAACTCCCGGGCCTGATTCTCTTTCTCCTCTGCTTCCGATGACGAAAGCAGAACGGGTCGCCTGCGTGATGGAGCGGCTCGAAACGCTCTATCCCGAGGTGCCGATCCCCCTCGACCACCGGGACCCCTTCACCCTCCTCATCGCAGTCCTGTTGTCGGCCCAGTGCACCGACGAACGGGTCAACCAGGTCACGCCGGCACTTTTCGCACGGGCCGACAATCCCGAGGCGATAGTGGCTCTCGGAGAGGAGGCGATCCGGGAGATCATCCGTCCCTGCGGGCTCTCTCCGCAGAAGGCGAAGGCGATCGCCGGACTTTCCCTCATCCTGATCGAGCAACACGGCGGAACGGTTCCTGCCGACTTCGATTCCCTCGAGGCCCTGCCCGGCGTCGGTCACAAGACCGCCTCGGTCGTGATGAGCCAGGCCTTCGGGGTGCCCGCCTTCCCTGTCGACACCCACATCCACCGGCTTGCCCAACGCTGGAAACTCACCAACGGAAAGAACGTGTCGCAAACCGAAAAGGACCTCAAGCGGCTCTTCCCCGAAGATCGGTGGAATCGCCTCCACTTGCAGATCATCTTCTACGGCCGCGAGTATTGCACCGCTCGCGGTTGCGACGGCACGAACTGCGATCTCTGCCGCGCTCTCTTCCCCGACCGCAAGCGCCCGGTGAAGACGAAGAAGTGAAACCGCCTCCGGTCTTTCCCCGCCCCCACCTCATGGAGCGCAACCTGCCTCTCTTCATCGCCTTCCGGCTGCTCTTCAACGCCCGCTACTACTATCCGGTCTTCGCGGTGATGCAGCTCGACTACGGGCTCACGATGGCACAGTTCGCGATCCTCAACGCCGTCTGGGCTGTGTCGATCGTGTTGCTGGAAGTTCCCTCGGGCGCCCTCGCGGATCGTTTCGGCCGCAAGCGCATGGTCGTCGCGGCTTCGGTCCTCATGATCGTCGAAATGGCGGTGATCGCCTTCATTCCCCTCGGCAACAGTTCCCTCGTCTTCTGGGCATGGGTCATCAATCGCATCCTCTCGGGAGCGGCCGAGGCCTCGGCCAGCGGAGCCGACGAGGCGCTCGCCTACGACTCGATTCCGGAAGACGAACAGGAGGCGCGCTGGCCCCGCGTGCTGGCCCGGCTCATGACGCTCACCTCGATCGCCTTCGTCGTGGCCATGCTGGTCGGGGCGGCGGTCTACGATCTCGAGCTGGTCCACCGCGTCCTCGGCTGGTGCGGAAGCGATCTCACCCCGGCCAAGGACCTCGTGATTCGCTTTCCGATCTACCTGACCCTCGTCAATGCCGTCGCCGCCCTGGCGGTTACCCTGGCCATGCGCGAGCCGACCTGTCACTCCACCCGGCCCGAAGATCGCACCCTCTGGTCCGGAATCTTCGAGGCGGGACGCTGGGTGCTCCGCTCTCCCCTCGTTAGCGGGATCATTCTCGCCGCCCTCGTCCACGACAGTGTCGTGCGCCTCTTCCTCACCCTGAACTCCGAGTATTACCGTCTCATCGAGATTCCCGAAGCGGCCTACGGATTGATCGGTGCCCTGTTTGCCGCACTCGGCATCGCGACGCCTCACTTCGCCCGCCGGCTCGTCGAGAGTTCGCGCATAGAGGTCAATTTCGCGATCGTCTCCGTCGCGACCTTCCTCGGTCTGCTCGGTGCCTCGCTGGCGATTCCCGTCTACGGGGTGGGGATGGTCGTCTTCTTCGGCGTGGGATTCGGCTTCCTCAACTTCTTCGTCTCGCACTACCTCAATCGCGAGGTCGACTCCCACCACCGGGCCACGGTCCTCAGCTTCCGCGGGCTCGCTCTCAATCTCGGATTCGGCATCATCAGCCTCGTCTATGCCGCCATCCTGGGACTGGTCCGCGAACCGGATCTCGAAGGACAGGAGGCGTTCGCGCGCAGCCTCTGGTGGCTCCCCGGACTGTTCGCCGTCCTCTTCGTGGTCCTCTTCGTCTTCTACCTCGCCCGGGTCCGCCCCTCCTGCCGGAATCTCAATACCTGAGGCACAATCTTCACGCAATCCCCTTGGCGAAGCCGGGGCACCACGATAGCTTGGGGCATGATGACTTGGCGGCTCCCTTCCCAGCTCTTCCTCCTTCCCCTGATCTTTCTCTCGCTCCCTCTCGACGCCCAGCCCGGTGGCCCGCGCAAGGTCACGCTCTCGGTCGCAGCGGGGACAGCTCCCGAAGCGGCACTATCGGGAGGATTCACCCTCTCCGAGATTTCGTTCGACGAGTCGGCGTCGATGAGCGATCCCGAGCGCCGCAGCGCGTCGGGGATCCTACTCGCCTCCCATACCCCGCGAACGATCTGGCATGGGGAGCGGCCCGGCTTCGCGCCTCCCCGGCGCATGATCGCCGGGTCCGGCGATCTCCTTCCGCTCACTGACGTGATCGAGTCCGGAGACTTCCTCTGCCTGCACTACGGCAAGGACCACTACCAGACGAAGATCGTTGTCGTGATCGACGTGAATCGCCACGAAGTCCTCGAGATCGACACCGGAGCAGCCGGGAACATCTCGCGCCTCTACTGCGATCCGGCGACCGAGACGATTTACTACACCACGGTGGAGGGGAACATCGGAGAGGCCGAACGCGCCCGGCTCCACGCCTACTCGGTGCGGGAAAGCAAACCCCTCTGGTCGACCGACACGGCAACGGCCCAGGGCGACTTCCTCGTGTTCGGCAAGCACATCCTCTGTCACTACGGCTTCACGGCGCAGGACGACTTCATCAACGTGATCGACAAGGGGTCCGGCAAGGTCCTCAAGAAGCACCGCATCGCGACGGCGGCGAGCAACCTGATTCCCGAGGGCGAAGGAATCCTCGTCCCGTGCTACCGCGGCATCTACGAGATCGCCTTTTCCGAAGGGTGACGGGGGAAGCGCATTCGCGTCGGGGTGCGCCGTGGTCAAACGTCACCCGGGACGCTATACCGAGGCCATGATGCGGCGATTGATCCCTGGCGTGCTGGCGCTTTTCGTGGTTTTCACCTCCCCGGTCGAGGCGAAGAAGTGGAACGTGCTTTTCCTGATTTCCGACGACCTCACCTACACGGCGCTCTCCTGCTACGGGAACGAGATCTGTCACACGCCGAACATCGACGCGATCGCCGCCCGGGGCACGCGTTTCACGCGCGCCTATTGCCAGGGAACCTACTGCGGTCCTTCGCGCGCCTCGTTCATGTCGGGCTACTATCCCCATGCCACCGGCGTGCTCGGCTACAAGAGTCCCCGCCCGCAGATCGGCGACAGGGCGACCTGGTCCGAGCATTTCCGGAATCACGGCTACCACGCGGCCCGGGTCTCGAAGATCTATCACATGGGCGTTCCGGGAGGAGTCGAATACGGTCATCCGGAGGCGCACTACCACGGAGCCGACGACGAACGATCCTGGGACGAGCGCTTCAACACCCCCGGTCCGGAGTGGAAGGCCGAGGGCAAGGGCGAAACCCTGGAAGGCAATCCGGACGGCACTCGTCCCGTCGTCGGGGGAAACACCTTCGTCGTTGTCGAGGCGGAAGGAGACGACCTCGTCCACTCCGACGGAAAGGCCGCCCGAAAAGCCGCCGAACTCCTCGCCGGCATGGATGGCGAGCGCCCCTTCTGGCTCGGGGTCGGCTTCGTGCGTCCCCACGTCCCCTTCGTCGCTCCCGCCACCTACTTCGAACCTTTCCTGCCCTACGAGAAGCTCACGCTGCCCCCGAAGGTGCCGGGCGATTGGGACGACATCCCTCGCCCCGGCATCAATTACAAGACGAGCGAGAACATGAAGATGGACCTTCGCAAGCAGAAGAAGGCGGTCGGCGGATACTATGCCTCGGTCGCCTACATGGACGCGCAGGTCGGTGTCGTCATGGACGCACTCGAGGAGCACGGACATGCGGACGACACCATCGTCATCTTCACGAGCGACCACGGCTACCATCTCGGCGAGCACGATTTCTGGGCGAAGGT
>Ga0180430_10001560_pt1 | contig 22062 bp, 8 predicted proteins | sample SS_ome_9_FD_132999 | JGI IMG/M metagenome (GOLD analysis project Ga0180430, IMG submission 132999) | Hypersaline lake sediment archaeal communities from the Salton Sea, California, USA - SS_1_S_2 metaG | ecosystem: Environmental > Aquatic > Non-marine Saline and Alkaline > Hypersaline > Sediment... | reverse complement strand
CTGATCGATACGGACGGTGCACTGACCATTGAAAACGCCATCAACGCGGGTACTGCCGATGTACGACTGATTGGCAACGGAAATATCACTCAGGGTCTTGCTGGCACCATTACCGCGAATGAACTGGGAGTCCGCCAGGAAGCGGCAATGGGCAACGTCCATTTGTGCTTCGACAATGCCGTGGACGTGGTTGCCATCGACAACGTGGGCACCGGCTCGATCGAATTCCAGTCCACCCGCGACCTGACAGTGGGCAGTGTGAATGCTCAGACAGTCGACAACATCACGTTTGCTGCCACCACAGGTGTGACATCAACGAATGGTGACATCTTCCTCGTGACCGATGGGACGCTGTCGCTTGAACAGGAAATCAATGCGGGGGCCGCCGACGTGCGTATGGCGAGTTTCGGCAATGTGACTCAAACGGCGATGGGCCTCATCACGGCCAACCAGCTGGGAGTCCGCAACGAAAATGGTGTGGTCGACGGCGGCGACATTGTGCTGGATCAGGCCAATAACGTGGACGTCTTTGCCGCCAACAATTCGGCCCCGGGAGAGCGCGTCGAATTTCGCAGTACGCGTGATCTGACGATCGGCGAAGTCAGTGACTTCACGGATTCCTGCGGCAATGTCTTCGGAACGGCGACCGGCATCTTCACCAGTGATGGCAACGCAAAGGTTGTTGGTGATATGTCGCTGGACATCGACGATGACATCGCACTGGGCAACGGCAGCCTGTTCCTGGACGTTACGGGCGATGTGACGCAACAGGCGAACGATGATATTACGGCCAACGGCCTGGGGCTGATGGTTGATGGCAACACGACTCTCGACAACGTCGGTAACAACGTCGTCACACTCGCCGCCGACGGCATGGGAACCACCACGTACCGTGACGCCGATACACTCACCATTGACACGGTAACGGTCGATGGCATGACGGTCACGGGTATCACCACGACCAATGATGATGTCACAATCAACGTTGAAGCCGGCGACCTGAACATTGTGCAGGCGGTGAACACTCAGGGTGGAAACCTCGTCGCCAACGCGGCCGCCGACATCAACAGCACCGTTCCCGGGACGATCACTACCACCGGCACCGTGGCCAATCAGGACAGCGGCACGGTCCAGCTCACCGCCGGTCAGAATGTGGCTCTGGAGGGAAACATCGACAGTAGTGGGTTCGACAACGACACGGGCATGGAGAACAGCGATGGCGGCGATGTGCTGGTGCGAGCGATTGCCGGAAACATTGCAGTCGACAACGTGAATACATCAGGCGGTGATGTGCTGAGCGGCGTCGGTGGCAATGCCGGAACGATCACTCTCGATGCCGGTCCCATGATGACCGTCACATTCAACGACAATCCAGCCGTCGACGACCCGGATGGGATCGATATTAACTCGGCCGGCGGTCGGACAGCAGGTGGTGATCGGACCGGCAATGGAGCCGGCCTGATTCTCACGGATGCTGTCATCATTGCGGCCAGTGATGCAGACAGCCGAACGCAGACGATCAGCACGTCGGGTGCGACAGCCGGGGATGTCACATTCGTGAGCGCCGTGGATGGAGCTGCCGACAGCGTCAACGATCTGACGATTGATGCTCATGATACGGCCGTGGAATTCCCGGCCGAGTCTGTCTCCGGCAACGTCAGGTTCATGGAGGCGGTCGGCGGAACCACGCGTCTGGGTGATCTGACAATCAGCGATGCAAACAATGTCACGGCGGAACAACTGATCCGCGCCACCAGCCTCATCCAGCAGGCCGGCACCGGCAATACAACACTCAACGAAGTCGACATTCAGACAGTCACCACTGGTCCTTCCAGCGGTGTGGCGATCTCTACGGACTACACGATTAATCTGCGGGGCAATATCACTGTCAGTGATTCCGCGATGCTGGTGGACAACACCGCCGCGACCGGTGAAACCATCGAAATCACGTCGATCGATGGGAACATTATCATGGAGGACGGTGTGATCGTCTCCACAGATGAGGACCCCGCCGCCGGTCAATCGTCGGAGTTCACCGGTGATGCACTCACAATCACCGCTGATACTGCCGGGACGGCTCGTCGAGCCTACGTCGCTGCCGAACGCGACAGTGACGCTGATGGCATTGCGGACGAGATTGACACTGATCTGGATGGCGATGGCACACTGGACGCCGATCCGGCCGACACGGATATTCCCACACAGGGGTTATTCAAAGCCGGTCCGAATTCGGAGTTGCGGACGGATGGTGGTGTGGCCAAACGTTTCATCCCGTTGATTGATCCTTCCGGCCTGATTTCACCAACGATCACGAATTCTACCGGGGATCAGGTGAATTTCCGCACAGAGTGGGAAGTCGAGATCGGGGTTCAGGGCGAAGAGAACCTGCGGGTAAACGTGGACTGGCGTGATCCCAACGATGACCCGACAATATTTGCCGATTCGTCAACAGGCAATCCGGTCACATCCAATCGTCAGCAGACATTCCTGGTTCGTGACGAAGCCGGTGGAGCGAATCCCCCGGTGGAAGCAATCGCTCACGAATACAACATTCTGGACTTCGTGGATTTCATTAATGCCGAAATGACATCATTTCCGGTCGACTTTTCTGTTTCGCATCACGAATCAATCGTGGTGAATGGCAGTCAGCTGGATCAGGGACCACTATCCGGTCCGGAAGCGATTCCTGGCGGGGTCATCACCACAACAGACAACCCAAACACAGGAACAGGGGTGGCTGCTCCGGGAACCGATGTCACCGATCCGGCAGATTCAAACGGCGACCTGAATTTCGAAACCGGCCTTCTTGAAGTCGTCATTCCTACCGAAATTGCTTTCGTGCCGATTGCGGAAGCTGAACGCGCTCCGCGTAATCCGGAACCTGCTTCAGTCCCGCCAGTGTCCACTCCGAAGTTGGTTCAATTTGTGCCCAATGACCTGGTTGATTTTCCAACCAGTTCTTATTCGAGTCAGTCAGAAGACTACTTCCAGTTGCGACAGAACAGCACGGAAGCCGTGGAAGGATTCGAACACATCGATTCCGACATCGGCTGGAAACTGCTGCAGCCACGTCGACTGAAAGAATGGGTCTATTCCAACGACCTGGACGGCCGCGGATACGAACTGTGGCTCATCACGACAAAAGTCAAAAATGGTCGCAACATCACGTTTGAACGCCCGGTCCTGAAGTTCGATGTGTTCGATAATCAGCCGTTCCCGATGGAAGAAGAAATTCTCGACGAGTTACCGGAGATGAAGCTGGAACCGTTAGAGCTGGATAAGGACAAGAGCTCTGACAGTGAACCGGCAGCTGCTGGAGAACAAACTGAAGAAGAACCGGTTGAGCAGGATGAAACCATCAGTCAGTTGGATAACCCGCCCGGCACAAAATACACACGCGCTGCACTGACTGGACTGGCGGTGTCGTCAGTAATCAGACGCACTCAGCGAAGACGTTCGACTCAGCGGCATGTATCAACAGTCAGCCGGATTCTGGACCGAATTCCGCGTTAGAGTGTGTGATGCGCCGCTGCTTGGCCGGGTAAGCAGCATCAGATAGCACACGGAAACAGATCAACATCGTATGTCGCAGCAGGTTATGTCGATCATTCGAGTCCGTTGCTTGCGTACGACGGTCCATTGTGTGAGCAGCCACCGTGGATGACTGCAGGGACTTCATTTTCGTGATTGCAGGTAGCGATGCGCTGTCGTTCGGTTCAGAATTCAAGGGGTACTGGAGCCGTCTGTTTTGCCGTCGTTGAACTGGCATCCTGAGAATACCAGTTCAACCGGTTCACGCGCGGTTACCCGCCAAAGTCATATGTTGTAGTTGAGTACTCGGGCTATGAGCAAAAAGAAGAAGACGGAAGACGAGTCATCATCGGAACATCCTGCATTCGATACTCAGCCGATGACCGGTCCTGATGGGAAGCCTGTCAAGCCTCTGCTGCCTGATAGGAATGATCCGGCATTCGCCACGCAGATTGTTTCCACTCCGGATGATTCGGCTGGCAGCAACACGGAAGCCGATAGTTCACAGGACAATGATGCAAACGACGATGAGTCTCCACACGCGACTCAACAGATGGCTGGTCCGGATGGAGAGCCGATCGGACCGACCGATCCGAACCTGAATAACCCGGCGTTTGCGACTCAGATCGTCCCGCCTGGTTCGCTGATGGCTTCAGATGTCGGTGATTCATCGCAGGACGCGGAACCACCAGCACCCGGCGTCTTTGCAACGCAGCAGATGCCCGGCCCTGATGGCAGTCCAGTGGAACCCGGCGATCGAGCGCTAAACGATCCAGCATTCGCCACACAGATTCTGACTCCGGCGGCCGACCCGGATGAAACTGACCGAGACATCAACCAGCAGGTCGGCGGCCGACCGTCCGACAATGATCTCAAACGGCTCTCTCAGACAATTGCTGCCGAAGGCAGCCACCTGGCTGATCTTGGTGGTGCGGCGAAGACACAACCGGCACTCAGGCTACCCGAAACAAAAACGGTGTCTGGTCTGACAGCGAATGAAGAATCAAAAGTACCGACCGGACGCAGCACGTGGAACCTGCGAATCAAGCAGCGCGGCATTGCCGGATACGTATCCGGAATCATCAACGAGATTCCGGAAGACCCGTCGCAGCAAACCGGCCTTCAGTCGGCGTTGATTTCAGATGATTCGGTGCCCGAATACGAGGTCGTCGATGAACTTGGTGCCGGCAACATGGGAGTTGTCTATCGAGCGAAGCAGACTTCGCTCAACCGACAGGTAGCGATCAAGTCACTGAAGCCGACATCGAAGAACTCCGATCACGACCAGGCAATGTTCGTGTCCGAGGCAGTCGTCACCGCCAACCTGGTGCATCCCAACATTGTACCGATCCACGATCTGGGTCGTACGGACGACGGCAAGCTGTTCTACACCATGAAACAGGTGTCAGGAACGCCCTGGGATGAAACGATTCGGCAGAACTCACTCGAACAAAACCTGGACATCTTCATGAAGATGTGCGACGCCGTAGCGTACGCTCATTCCAAAGGTGTCATCAATCGAGACCTGAAACCGGAGAACGTTGTTGTTGGGGAATACGGAGAAGTCAATGTCCTGGACTGGGGACTGGCAATCACCACGGACGACTTCGAACAGAAGAACAGTGTCGTTGTCGACTTCCGAGGTGGAGGCGGAACACCCGTCTATATGGCTCCTGAGCTGGCCAACGACGACATCACTGCCATTGGACCCCACAGTGACATCTATCTGTTGGGGGCGATTCTGTTCGAGGTCCTCGAAGGCTTTCCACCTCACCTGCTGAAGGAGGCCTGGGAATCGGAAAATCCACAGGCTCAGTTGCAGTCTGTCATCTTTGCGGTCCTCAACAATCAAATCGAACAGGATGTGGCCAACGAAGGTGAGCTGATGGAAATCGCTCGCAAGGCCATGCAAACCGATCCGAATGAACGCTGGAAGAGTGTGGAAGAATTTCAGGAGGCGATTCGTGAGTATCGGATTACAGGGCGTGCTGAAGAGCTGATGAGGCAGGTGGCAGAAGAAGGTGCCACCACTTACTCAAAGTATCAGTCGGCAGTCGCGTTGTACGATGATGCGCTGCTGAAATGGCCCAACAATGAACGAGCCATCACCGGAGACCGCAAAGCCCGGCTGGCGTATGCGGAAATGGCTCATGCGAAAGGCGATATTGATCTGGGGCTGCAGGTACTGCCCGATACGGACGATCCCGAGTTCGTCTCTGTTCGCAGGAAACTAAATCGCACCCAGCAGTCCCGACGTATCATTCGGACGACCTGGGTTGCCCTTTTCCTGGCTGCAATCGGACTTTCTGGATGGCTGGTCTACACCAATGACAAGCTGTTCAACGCAGAACAGGAACTGGCACTTACGACAGCAAAGGCTGAAGAACAAACGCAGGAAGCTGAGCGACAGTCGATCATCGCAAACCGGGAGCGCGCTGCTGCTGAGAAAGAAAGACAACTGGCGGACGCTGCAAAGCAGGAAGCAAAGATTCAAACCGAACTGGCCGAAGCAGCTCGCACCAGAGCGATGAAACTGTCTGAAGAAGTTCAGGTGGTTCAGAAAGAGGTTGAAACTCAATCGATGCTTGCCAGTAAGGCACGGTCACAGGCGGAAATGGCCAGAGCAACCGCCGAGGAACAGAAACAGTTAGCAGCTGCAGCAACAATACAGGCGGACAAGCAACGACAGATTGCGGATGCCGCAACGAAACAGGCACGTGAGCAGGAAAAGCTGGCCCAGGTGGCTCGCAGCGAGGCCTTACAACAAACCGAGTTGGCAATGGCCGCCACGGAACAGGCAGCCGCTCAGAAGACACTGGCCGAAGAACAGACCCGACTCGCCAAAGCTGCTGAGCTCGACAAGATCGTGGCGCTGCGTGAAGCTGAGAAGACTCGAATCGAAGGTCGGCTCGAACAGGTCGACGCCAAGATGGAGATTCGCAAGTACGACGACGTGGTCCAGCTCGTTGATCAGGCCTTGATCGAATTTGAATCCATCGCCGGCCAACCGGAACTGATCGAACTCCTGGAGAAGAAGAAGCAGGAAGCTCAGCGGCTGACCGGGAACACATCAGCCCGACTGGATGGAAAGACAGAACGGGCGACCGGCAGTCCGGACGGAACGACGCTGGTGGTTTCCGCCTGGGATGAGTCTCCATCGCTGACCGTGTTTCGCGCGGTCAATCAGCAGGTGCCTCAGGCTGGTAACGGGGTTATTGTGCATCCGGATGGTCGAACGGTGAGAGCCGTGGCGGTGTCGAATGAGGGAACACTTCTGTCTGTGATTGGGCGCAGCCGGACGTCCAGAAACTTCTATCATCAGCTTTGGCACTGGGATGGACGTGAGTATCAGGCAATTGCTTACTCCGAGGCGACAACACGCCGTCCGCCCCACTGTTTGTTATCGGCAAACGGGCGTCATGCCTATCTCGTAACGTCTGGCCGTACGGGTTTGATCACGGTCTACGACATTGCGAATGGTGCTGCCGAGGTTGTACTGGAACAGCAGCTCGACGAAGCCACTCTCACGTTCCCTGCCATTCATGATGCAATTCTGCTTCCGGACGAATCAGCCATGATCGTGGCAACCAGAGAAGGCTGCCGATCCATCACGATTCAGTGGACAGGGGATGCAGTCGCTATCACTCATCGAAAGAAGGGCCAGGCGTTCAATAATGTCTTTCCGGCACCACGAGGTTTGAATCGTCTGGGGATAGGTGGCGAACGAGATCGCTTTGACCCGCGGCAACTGGCGATCTCAGCTGATGGATCGATGCTCGCCCTGATCAATGGCACGCGTGTGATCGCTGTTCCGCGAGACTCCACAGCGATGGCAGACGACTTTCCTTTTGTGAATCCGGAAGAATTGCCCGGAAGCGGAATCGTTGACACAGATTATGGGACTCGAATTGCTGCCGGGTTTTCAGTCGACGGAACCCGACTGGTAACGGCGGGCCGCCGGTACATTCAGGTGTGGGAAAAGTCCGCAGAGCGGTATCAACTGAGTCAGCTGGAAGATCTCTACGACAGCAATTCGATCGCCGGACATTCTCGCAGCATTGAGCATGTTGGGTTTCTGGCTGGTAGTGACGGCAGGCTGATTTCAGTATCCGGTGACAGTGTCGTCCGTACCTGGAATCCGGTTGCCTACAAGGACTATGTCGAAGACATGAATGAGCTGCGTGACATCTTCCGGGCCGGGGCCCGAAAGGTTCTTGCTCCAGGCAACGCGGCGATTGTTCCTGCAAGGGAACCGGTCGGCAGGCCACCTCGACCACGAAGTCGCTATATGCTGACCGGCGCACCTGAGACATCTCAGAAAGCTCTGCGAGTGCGTCAGGCTCGCCGGGTTTTCTCGGCCGCATTCAGCAAGGATGATGAACGAATTGTCATTGGAGCCAACGATCTGGCGGCTCACTCGTTTGAAAGCCGGACCGCCAGCCGTACTGCCAGCATGTCGATGCAGTACCCGAGAGATGCCTTCTTCGCGCCCGAACGCAACAACTTTCTGGAAGGCCATATTCCGGAAATCGTTTCCGTTCGGTTTCTTCCTCCGAACGGTGACCTGCTGCTGACGCTGGACTACTTTGGATCGATCTCTGTCTGGGATGCGAAGGACGATGCAGATGGGATTGGGTTTGAAAAGGCTCGCCCTCTGCCGGGGTCGCCCATCGTCACAGAATCCAATACTTCACCGTACGAAGTGGAAGACCCGTCGTGTGAAATCACGGTGTCGGCGAACGGTCAGTGGATTATGGCGGGAGGCGTTCGCAATGACGGACACCCGGAAATTCGACGATCACAGGATACCTGCTTTGTTGCCGTCTGGCGCACGGCCGACGTTCTTCAGTCTTCATCACCTCAGCCGTGGCGAGTGCTTGAGAATCAGCATTCAACGCGTGTTACTGCTGCCGCGTTTTCTCCGACAGGCACGTTGTCGGCCACCGGAGGCCGTCGAGGGCGATTGGTTGTCTGGGACTTTGAAAAGGACAAAGTGATTGCCACGAAGGACGACGCGCATGGATCGGACGGAGTCTCCGGCATCTTCTTTGTTTCCGAGAGTGAGATCGTCACGGCTGGCTTTGATGGTCGCGTCTACCGTTGGACGATCGATGGCGACAAGCTGTCAGATGAGCTTCTTTCGCGCGGTGAAGATGTTCGAGAACCTGATTTCATTGTGCGACTGCGGCCGAATGCCGATGGGTCCGAATTCATTACGTCCGATCTGACAAAGAGCGAGGACGGCCTGTCTTACTCGCTCAGGCTGAACTACTGGTCATCAACGGCAGGCTGGCAGAAGACACTTCCGATCGGGATAGACGCTCCCCCGGAAGATCCAGGTGAGTCTTATCGTCATGACGTCTCCTGGTCCCCGGACGGAAAGCAGGTACTCTTCGTCCACGATGACCGGCTGCTGGTATTGGAAACGAACACGTGGACCGTGCAGTCGGGTTTCGGATTGCCCGCTGGCAGTCGAGCTGTCCGGGGAACGTTTTCGCCGAATCCTGATCACCAGGCACGGATCGCCACCTTTGACGGACGGTTCGCTCATCTGTGGGACATGGATCAGGGGCAGCACCTCGCAGAATTCCGGTCTCATGGGCCATTCGTCCGAGCCGACTATTCGGCGGATCGACGGTATCTGATTACCGGCAGTGAATCGATTCGAGTCTTCAATGCGAACGAAGACAGTCCGGATCACGGACGGCCTGTGTTTCGCCTTTCAAAGCAGGCAACCGGTCGATCGGTCTTTGCTGATGTGAAGTTCAGTTCTGTGCCCGGCGACTATCGGTTTGCCACGGTCGATCGGCTGGGCACGGTCGCGATATGGGACTGGCAACCAGATTCCGGTCCCCCCAACAAAGCCCTGTTTACAGCATCGGGGCCACAGGATATGCAGGCGGAGTATGCGCTGCCGAATTCGGTTTGCTGGAGCAACGATGGGCGGTATCTGGCCGCTGTTCAGCTGGGTCAGGTCATGTTGTGGAATCTGGAAGGTGATAAGCCTCAGCGCATCGACGTTGCGTATCCGAGAGGCATGGCACCGGTTGATCTCATCATGAACGACCTCGATTTCTCATCGGACGGTTCGCGATTGACAGCAGGTGGCAGCTACGAAGACGAAAGCTACGCGTTGGTATGGAAGATTGCTCCGGATGGTGCGGTACCGGTGGGTTCCATTGATGCCGAAGAATTCCATTCCTCCTACGACGATACCACCGACGGATTGACGGGCATCACGTGTATCGGTTTTGATGCCGGCCGCAACGAGATCCTCACTGGAGGAGCGGATTCGCGTGTCCTGCGCTGGCAGATCCGTCGACCGGATCCCGGCGAAGTCATTGAACTGCCCTACATCGCCAGCATGCTGGGCGGACCAACGGATGATTTTGACGCTCCCCACAACGCCGCCGTCAGTGACCTGGATATTGCTTCTAACGGCAGCGTCCTGACAGCCGACGAATCCGGTTACTTCGTCGTCTGGCCGGCTTCACGATAATGCCCTGAATTTGGTTCAATTGTCAGGCATAATCTCGTATGACAAGCGCAATAACGATTGGCGGTTTGTCACCCGACTGCTGTGCCGTGACCCTGCGCGCTCTCAATTGGTGGATTCATTCGTATGCGTTGGCCGAGCTTCATTCTGGCGATCGTTCTGATCATTGCCATATCACCAGTCGCCTCCGGCCAGACCGGAAGTACTCACGAACCCGTGCGCTATGTCGGTGGCGTGTCCGTTGATCTGACTCCCCATGAAGGTCGACTCAGGCCGGCAGTGGGAGCATCGAACCACCAGGTCGTCCGTGTTAATCGGACACATCCCGAGCTGGCCGAAGGATCCGGCTGGACCTACAACCACGCGCCTATGCTGGCATACTGGAACGACACGTTTTTCGTGGAGTACCTCAGCAACCCGGTTGACGAACACATTGCTCCCGGGCAAACCCTGCTGGCGACCTCCAAAGATGGCCTTCACTGGGAAAAGCCGGTGGTGGTGTTTCCCCCGTACCAGGCGCCGCCGGGAGTGAAGATTCCGGATGGATCCGACGGGTATATGATGCACCAGCGTATGGGATTCTACGTGGCCCCCAACGGACGCCTGCTGCTGGTTGCGTTCTATGGTCATGCAGAGAATCCGTTTCGCAAAGGCGGCATCGGACGGGTTGTTCGTGAGGCATACCGCGACGGGACATTTGGGCCGATCTATTTCGTTCGTTACTCGAGTCACACCGACTGGAATGAATCGAATACCGCCTACCCACTCTACAAACGTTCCAAAGATGCCGGGTTTGTGCAGGCCTGCGATCGTCTGCTGAAAGATCATCTCATCACACTCCAGTGGTGGGATGAAGACCGAGGACTGGACGGATTCTATAGTATCAAGGAAGCCGGATCTGCGATTTCATACTTTGAACGCGCCGACGGGACACTGGTTGCCCTGTGGAAACGATCGCGTTCCGCTCTTTCCACCGACGGCGGTCGTACGTTCTCAACGCCCGTGAAGGTGCCCACACTGACGATGGCCGGAGGCAAGGTCTGGGGACAGCGATCTGATGACGGCCGTTACGCGATGCTCTACAACCCCACCGCACACGACGAACATCGATATCCACTGATTGCCATCACCAGTGACGATGGCATCATCTTCGACGACATGGTCCTCGTACACAGCGAAGTGCCACCCCGCCGTTTTTTTGGTCGCTGGAAAGATTTCGGCCCGTGCTATGTCCGCGGCATCGTGCCGGGCAATGGCAATCCGACCGGGGATGATCTGTGGGTGACGTACAGTGTGAACAAGGAAGACATCTGGGTCAGCCGAGTCCCAACGCCGGTGCGTTATTCGGTCGATGGTCATGTCGCTGATGATTTCGAAGACATAACACCGGGCGAAGTGATCACCGGATGGAATACCTACGATCCGGTGTGGGCTCCAGTGACTGTCGTTAAGCAGGAGGGCAACCGCGTCCTGTCACTTGAGGACAAAGACCCATACGACTACGCCCGCGCGATCCGAGTCTTTCAGGAAGGTACTCAGGCTCGTGTTTCCTTTCGGCTGTCACTGGATCAGATTCAGAACGGACGCCTCGAAATCGATCTGATGGATCGCTACGGCAATCGTCCGGTGAGACTGGCCATAGATCGGCAAGGTCAACTGCTGGCATACAGCGGAGCAACACCAGTTAAACTCGAACAAATGGAACCACAACGATGGTATGATTTCGAAATCAAAGTCGACGCCACACCCTTCGGCAGCTACGGCCTGTACGTCAATGATCAATCTGTCATTGAGGATGCGGCATTGAGTGAGGCCGTGTTGTCAGTGGAACGAATTTCGTTTCGAACCGGAGCGTTTCGTCACCTGCCGGTGCGTCAGACCGTCAACGAAACACCGCATGATCCCCTGCCGGGCGCGGATGAGGTTGTGCCGACTTTTTCCTGCTTCATCGATGATGTCAGAGCGACAAGTCACGGCGTGGTGAAGTAGTGACACTGCCTCTGGTCACGACACGGCAACGGAGTACTGCTGGGTGACATAGGAATCGTGTTGGGCCAGCGTATCTTCATCAAGTCAGAAGATTCGCTTCGCGCCTGTGCATGTTGTAGGGTTCTCCGCCGGTACACTCTATCGGCTCCATGCCGGCGTGTTGAATGGTCGGATGTCGATGATCAGAATCGCTCGGCAGAATCTGCTGTTTTGTGCGTACCCGGATGTTAAGGAATGCGGGCTGTAGTGGTTGCAATGTGCTGCACGATCAAAGGGCTTGTGTGGTGTGATATTGGTTGCGTCGTGCATGGGACGGGTGTCGATCATCAAATCAACACGTGTGGTGGAATCAGGCCGCTCGTGCGCAGTCATTGGGTGTTGAACACGGTGGCTGTGGACCCGACGGAGCAAGACACGAAACGGATTTCCTCATGCTGTTCCCCGCCAGGGATTCAGTTAGACACACCGGCCCTTTGCCGCGGAATCGGTATGCGATCCCTCTGAGCTTCTGCCTGACGGCATTGATAGCGCTGGTTGCTGCGGGCTGCGCTTCGTCGAAACAGCAGTGCCAGAAAACAATCTGGAATGATACGTCCGAAGTCGACTGTGTGACTCAGCAGATCGACAATCCGTCCCCTCCGATCTACCACCAGGTCAGCCTCAATGCGGATCCCGTGACGGTGCAGACACTGGCGAACGGAGACATTTCCTATCTGGAATTGTCCCTCGATCAGGTACTTCGTCGCGCCCTGCAACATTCGACGATTCTCCGCGACATCGGCGGGATCGTTCTGAGGTCTCCGGATAATCTCAACACGGGATTCTCGACCCGGCTTCAGGAAACGGATCCTCGATTCGGCATGGAGGCTGCTCTGAGTGCCTTTGATGCTCAGCTCGCCGCTTCGGCGATGTTCCAGAACAATGACCGAATTTACAATAACAGTTTCTTCGCCGGGGGAGCGACGGCCTACAAGCAGGATCTGCACGATTACGAAGTTGAACTGTCCAAGCGAACTGCGTCCGGTTCCCTGTTGTCGTTGAGAAGTATCAGTCGACACGATGCGAATAACGCTCCGGCGAACACGTTCCCGAGTGCATGGGATACGTGGCTCGAAGGCGAAATACGTCAGCCGCTGCTTCAGGGTGGTGGTCTTGAGTTTAATCGTATTGCCGGACCGGGGGGGACTCCGGGAGTCTACAATGGCGTGTTGATTGCGAAGGCCAATTCAGACATCAACCATGCGGAGTTCATGCGGTCACTGCGTGACTTTGTCAGCAATGTGGAGAACTCCTACTGGGATCTGTACTTCGCCTACCGAGAACTGGATGCGCGCAAGAAGGCCATGGAACAGGCTTTGGTAGAATGGAACAAAGCCAAAGGCCGACAGGGGGCGGGAACGTTTGAGCTGGGCGAAGAGGCACTGGCCAGGCAACAGTACTTTCAGTTCAAGGCCGATGTGGATGAAGCTCTGTCCGGCCGGTTGCTGCAGGGAACACAGACTCAGAATGGATCCAGCGGCGGGACGCTGCAGCAACAGGGCGGTGTGCTGACAGCCGAACGACGTCTGCGGCTGCTGATTGGTCTGCCCGCGTCCGACGGACAGTTGCTGCGTCCATCTGACGAACCTCCAATGGCGGAAGTTCAGTTCAGCTGGCCGATCTGCATGAACGAAGCTATCCAGCAGCGAACAGAGCTGCAGCGCAGCCACGTGGCGGTCAAGAAGCGAGAAATGGAGCTCCTGGCGGCCAGAAACTTTCTGACGCCGCGACTGGATGCTGTTGGTCGGTATCGTTTCCGAGGGTTCGGGGACGACCTGGCCGGTGCCGGAATTCAGACGGGAGCCGCTCCTGCCTCAGCCTTCGGCAACCTGGCAACCGGCGACGAACAGGAATGGCTGCTGGGAATGGAACTCACCGTGCCCATCGGATATCGACAGGCTCATGCTGCCGTGCAGAACGCCGAACTGGCACTGGCCCGACAACGAGCGATTCAACACGAACAGCAGCGTGAGATTGTCAGCAACCTCAACGGAGCCATCGCCGACGCGGATCGAGCGTGGCAGGCAGTGCAGAACAATCTGAATCAGTATCTCGCTGCCAGGGACTACGTGAAGGTGCTGGAGACTCGCGCCGACGACAAGCAGACGGACGGTGCCGACCGAATTCTGGACGCTCATCGCAGAGTCCTGCAGTCGGAACTGCAGTTCTTTCGAGCTCGTGCTGAGTACGCTGTCGCACTCAAGAATGTTCACTTTGAAAAAGGTTCGCTGCTGACCTACCGTGACCTGCGGGTTCAGGGAGGAAGTACGTTTGAAACGCAGACATTCGTCCAGGCAGATGATGAATCATCAGAAGTGTTCCAGGCACTTGGCGACTTGAATGCTGATGAAACGTCCGAGGTTGCGAACAACGCTGCTTCCGCTGATGAGCGAAAGGTTCCGGTTCGAACTGTGTCGGCGACGAAACGGAAGCCATCTGCGAAGGATTGAGCACAACTGATTGAACTGGGCACCCGTCACAATTCAAACGCGAACGTATGTGAGAGCAGTCGCCAGCAGCGCGAGGCAAGTGATTTGGGCTGGCAGCGGATTGTCGCAAATCCGGTTGAGTAAAGTGGCGGAACGGGTTCCGATGCCGTGTCCAGTTGCACGTGTACCAGAAACCGCGTGTCAGCAAGCAGCCCTGAATCCGACGCCGCCAGTTTGCCACTCGTGACGAGTTCCGGTGGGCCTTCTGCTTCCGGCTGGCTGCTGAGTTTTGCAACCATTCCGCTCAGGGGTGATGCCGGTTGGGAATGGAACTCAAGACTGACGGCGGACCTGGGCTGAATGAATTCAACATCCTGCTGCACCACATAGACAGTGGCGCGAAGGTTCTGCGTTGTGCCGATCCAGCCCAGAAGCGTTTGTTCGTCCATCCAGGCAGACGTGTTGCGTTGATCCAGAGGACGTCCCTCCCATGACTGCTGGTCGAAAGCTGATCGATCGAAATTCCGACGCGAACGAGGTGGCAGCAGGTCGCCGTCGACCGGACTGACGAGCCTCAGGCGGAACGCTTTCTGGTTGGTGGTCGCCAGTCGGTCACGGGTGTTCTCCACTGCCTGGCGGGCTGCCGGAATCGCCATTGCCGATTTCTCCGAAGCGATTCGCGAGGATTCCAGGTGGGCCAGACGTGCTTCCTGCAACTTCAGTTCACCCTCCAGCCGAGCAACAGACAAATCGAGTTCGGCGTTCTGCAGTTGAGCCACCTGTTCACGTGCTTGTACGGTTGCACCGTATGGAATGGAAGCCTGCAACCGACCTGGCGTCGCCACATAGACCGGGCTGCTTGTCCCTGGCGTGAGTGTAAATGGCGCCTCAATTGAGTATGGCATCGGCCAGAAGAGCAACAGGCCGCCGGCCAGCGTCAGAAGAGTGATTCCGGCAGCCGCACGAAACGTCTGCTGCCCGGAAGTCTTAACGAGATTAACTCGTTGTTGAATTGTTCGTGTCAATGCGAGCAATACGCCCGATCCAGCGCTGATGGCCAGAATCACGGCCAGAGGTTCGAGCCGATAGGGTTTGAGAACGCTGTGGACAATCAGCAGGATCGTCACCAAAACCAGCAATCGGTACATCATCGAAGCCAGGCCAAAGGCGGGCATGCCGATCTTCTGCCTGAGGGAGGCCGCAGCCATCGATGGTCGGCGGATTCCAAGTACCGTTCGATCGAAGACGTTCATTGCCGCCTGACGAGATTCCGGACCGAGGTTGGGAAGACGGAGTGCATCGGAAAGCACGTAGTACCCGTCGTACCTCAATAGCGGGTTACCGTTGACCAGAATTGTGTTCAATGAACAGACCAGCATCACGTTGAGGAAGATCGAGTGCAGGAATCCGGGAACACTGGCGAGCCACAGCATACCACAAACGGCGGCGAGGAAGAGTTCCACGGCAATGCCGGCACCGGCCACCTGCATTCGTCTGATGCGATTGTCCTCCTTCCATGAATCAGAAACGTCGCAGTACAGCAACGGCAGGAATCCCACGACAATGCAACCGAGTTCATGACATTCGCCGCCGTAGTGGTGGCATGTAAGGCCGTGCCCAACTTCGTGAAGGATCTTGATGCAGGCAATGATGACGCCCAGCAGAATCACATTTTGCAGCGTCAGAAGATCGCTGATCGCAGGGAGTTCGGATGTTAATCGGTCCCAATGCAGCAGGATCAGAAATGTCATCACTGCAATGAACAATACGGCGAGTCGCAGAAACGTCCTCGTGTAGATCCATCCCATCCGGCAGTCGATGGCGTGTAGGATCCGACTGGGATCGATCCCTCGAAACCGATGACTAATCAGTGAGAACAGCTTGCGATAGATGGCAGCCGATTCTGCATTGTCGGCCGTGATCGCGAGATGCTGTCCGTGCCCGGTTCCGGTGGAGAGCAATAGTCCGGACCGGATGGCCGTTGTCAGGAATATTCCAAGGTTATGCCCGGAGAATCGTACGTCTTGAAACCGGCTGCCAAGTGCGGCGGTGATCTCATCCAGAGTCGTTTGGCCATCCAGCATCTGCAGAAATGCCAGTTCTTCCGAGTCCACTCGGAAATAGCTCAGGCGCACCGGATCCTTGATCGTCCAGCCTCCCCGGACGTCATCGGCCTGGAATACCTCCAGATCACTCCGCATCTTCCACGGAATGGCTTGCTCTGTTGAATCTCCGTCTGACATCAACGCGTATGTACTGTCATCTGAACGGCCTGGCCGGGCCGTAGTGTTCGGCCGGAATTACCGATCTCAGCCCGCACTGCGACTTGCTTGTTGACGGAATCAACTTCCGGACTGACGAAAACCACCTTGCCCTCAACAGTGACCGACCCGTTTCTGGTCTGAGCCGTCACGGTGACTTTGTTTCCTCGGAACGACTCATCGACCAGGTCGGATGCAACGAAGCCATCAACAAAAAGGGTATCCAGCCGGATGACTTTGAGAATTGGCTCACCCGCCTCAACCCATTCGCCGGCATACTTCAGCTTGTCGACAACAATGCCGGTCAGAGGAGACCTGACGTGCTGGCGGGCCAGTTTCTCTTTGGCCATTTCGACGGCGGTCGTCATCTGGCGAACGATCAATTCAGCAATCTGTCGTTCCAGTTCGGCATCCTTGAGTTCCAGTTTCAGACGTCGTTCTGCGGCTTTCTTCTGTTCGACGAGAATCGACGAACTACCGGCACGCAATTCTAACAGGTTTTGGTCGTAGCGTGCCTGTTCAACATCCATCCGTGTCTTGTCGAGTTCATACTGTAGAGTCGCCAGCTCACGGCTGGATACACTGCTGCGGAACTTCTCACGTGATTCGTTCGCCCGGTCGATCGCATCTTTAGCGAGCGTTGTGGCGGCGGCGGCCTGGCGTTCCCCGATATCCGACTTGGCCATTGTCTGGCTGATCTGTTGTTCCAGCTTCGCCTGTTGAGTCAACCTGGATGCTTCTTCGACTGCTGCCTGAGCCACTTCGACCGCCACGGCATCGGTCGCACGTTTTTGGGCCACCAGAAGATCGATTTCTGCCAGCTGCAATGACAAACGAGCTTCGTTGTCTTCCAGCGAGGCCAATAGCTGAGATTCTGTTACGTCGTCGCCCCGATCGACGAGGACATCCTTGAGCAGTCCGCGTTCCCTCGCGGGGATTTCTGCCTGATCGCGAAGCTGGACAAAACAGCCGCTGGCTTCGATGTCTTCAGCGCGGACAAACGGGGCAGACAGAACGGCCAGACTGCCGGTCAGAATCCAGGTAATGTTTCGCTCGTGGTTCCAGTTCGAAATCAGTTGCATCTCTGTTGCCTGCCCCGTCTCACAGACGGTAATTCAATACACGATGGCGGACGTCATCCTACTGCTCACAGCCATGTATGCCGTTGGACAAATTCAATCACCTGTCGAAACCAAACGAATGCGATTGAACGTTTGCCACAGTGAATGCGAGCCACCACACCGGCGCCCGGTCGTTCGTTATTCAACTCAACATCCGTCAAATCGGCAATTGCGAGTGTTGACAATTCGCCGTTGTGGTCCACATCGGTGGAAGCTCCTAATGTCACAAGCGATGTCTGACGGATAGCTTCAGGGGATGTCTTGAGCGAAAATGTGACGTTCGGCATGTCATCAGGATCCTGACTGGTGGCCAGCACGTAACGGACATCGGCTTCCGGAACCCGCAGTTCCAGTTGCCATCCTCCCGACGGATCTGCTACTTCAAACAGGTACTGACCTCGAATGACGGGTCGCTGGTACAGCATCTGTCGCAATCTGTCGCCATAGACTTTGCCGTGACTGCGCGCATGGATTGCTAACTGATTGAGCCGTTGCGTCAGAATGGCCCATTGCTTCTCAAGCGACTGAACCTGCTCTTCCAGTTCCGCCTGTTCAGCCGACAGCAGCCGTGCTTCAGCCGCGTCTGTTCGGTTCCCGGTTCTTAGAGCATCAATGGCGGCGAGACGCGCATTGGCAGCGGCAAGTTCTCCGGCGATCGTTTCCTGTTGAATATTCAATTCTTCATTCGTCAGCACGCACAAGGTATCGCCATCTTCGATGGACGAACCGTCTTTAACGTACAGTTGTGTGATCGTCCCGTCTTCCGGGGCGAAAACGAAGCTACGCTGAGTCGGGACAAGTTCCCCGTAGGCTTCAATCCGCAGTTCCGTCTGAAGGAGCATTAGTGCAGCAGCGAGCGCACCAGTCGCAAGAGCGATGGCGAGTCTGCGCGGTCGCGTGAGCTTGCGCAGAATGGACCCTGGGGTCTTTCGTTCGCTGGCCGTGCTGTTGGCGAGGGCCAGCGACGCGTGTCGGAGGAACCGTTCCGTCTGCACATCGCGTGAAAGTTGCTCGTCAGAATCAATGACGATGGCCCATTCCGCGTGTGTCCATTCATTAGCAACGTGGAGTGGGTGAACGAAGCGGTGTTGTTCGTGCTCTTTGTACGTGAACTGCCCTGAGGAACCGAATTCGATCGCGGATGCCAACCCGCGGACCGCATCAGACCGTTCGTTCGGCTGACTAACGCCGGTGGTCGCAACGATGTTCCAGTGACGTCCACGTCGTCGGCCGACGGCAATACGAGACGCCTGAAGAACGGAGGTGGCATCCGTCGCGATCGTGTTGGCAACGGCGCGGCTGTTGAGTCCACTATGCAGTTGAGCAATCAGTCTTTGTACGGATGCTTCGGTCCGAGATCGAATGACGAATTCATCCAGCATCTTCCGGCGGTGGAGATCAGCAAGAATGTCGCTGAGTTCCAGGAGCACGTTGTGGTCGACTGGCACATCCCCTTCATCCGCCCGAACAATCAGTTGGAGGTCTTCTGCGACGGGAGTGGCTGTCTGCAGCTGCTGGCCGGACGGTGAAAGTGGGAGAACCGTCACTCGGCCGGTGCCGAATTTGTTGGCAGGCCGTTCGTCCGGGGTAGTGTCGGTCGATGCAACAACGGTGAACGAATCGGAATCCTTCAACCACAGCGTCAGCGCACTCAGATGAAGATCAGTCGTTGCCTGTCGGGCCAGTGTCAGAAGGAACCCGGAGGATTCACCATCTTCCTCATGCCGGTGTTCAGCTCGCTCCAGAATCGTCTGAAGTGTGTCGTTCATGTGCCGTTCACCGGATCTTGCTGCTCAAGTTGTTCACCAGTTCAGTGTACTCGTCGACTGACGGGCACAACAGCACGAGGCCCCTGCAAATAGCAGACGGAAGATCTCGTGTCAGACTGGGGGTTTTGCAAAGAGCATAAAAGGCGGCGAGGACGTCCGAAACACAATGACGTGATACCAATCAGGCTGAATCCGGGTACCATCTGGCCTTCATTAAATTGGTTCGTTTTCTGTTCTGGCCAAACTCAATGTCTGAAGCTCTTATCCTGTCTGCCTGCCGGACTCCCATTGGCAAGTTCCGAGGTGCTTTGGCACCTCTTTCCGTCTCCGATCTGGGGGCTCATGTTGTTCGGGCGGCCGTTGAGCAATCCGGCGTAGCACTGGGTGATGTTGACGAAGTGATCTTTGGAAACGTGTTGACAGCCGGAGTGGGACAGGCTCCCGCTCGGCAGGCGGCGCTGAAGGGAGGGCTTCCGCCAACCGTCGCCGCGCTGACAATCAACAAAGTCTGCGGGTCGGGATTGAAGGCCGCCATGTTGGGGGCTCAGGCGGTTCGTAGCGGTGATGCAAATGTTATCGTGGCCGGTGGTATGGAAAGCATGACGAATTCCGCGATGGTCCGACCTCGAAGCGCAGCGGACGATGACTCACAGCAGCTCGATTCGATGATGTGCGACGGTTTGACTTGTGCGATGACAGGTCTGGGGATGGGTAAGATTGCGGAGAAAGTCGCTGATGAAGTGAATGCAACGCGCGAGCAGCAGGATCAGTTCGCTTTGCAGAGTCACCAGCGAGCAATTGCAGCCACTGAAGCGGGGCTTTTTGACGAAGAGATCGTACCAATTGCCACCGATCAGGATGGCATTGCTGTTGAGCTCTCCCATGATCAGGGGCCGCGAGCGGATTCATCGATGGAATCATTGGCGGGGTTGAAAACTGTGTTTCGTGCGGACGGAAGTGTGACGGCCGGCAACGCGTCGATGATTAGTGATGGTGCCGCTGCCGTTGTGATTGCTTCCGAAACGGCGGCTGCCAGCGCTGGTACGGCGCCATTGGCACGAGTTGTTTGTTCGGCAACATCCGGTGAGAAGCCGGACGATTTGTTCATTGCTCCGGTTGCTGCCGTTCGCCGGGTTCTGCAAAAGGCAGGAAAGGCACTCGATGATGTTGATCTGTTCGAAATCAACGAAGCCTTTGCATCACAGATGCTGGCCTGTTTGAAGCATCTGAACCTATCGAGCGACCGCGTCAACGTTCATGGTGGTGCGATTGCATTGGGTCATCCGATTGGTGCGAGCGGCGCTCGAGTGCTCGTGACTTTGCTGCATGCATTAAAGGCTCGGGATCAGAAAACAGGTGTTGCTTCGTTGTGCCTGGGCGGAGGCAACGCAGTCGCCATGCTGGTCGAACGACTGTAGTCGACCAATGTGACCGCGCGAATGTCACCAAACCATGCACGCGATGAGAGATACGATGGATCGGTATCAGCTTGGAGACTTTGAACTCACTGTTGTCAGCGGCGGCACGATGCGCAGCGATGGCGGAACGATGTTTGGAGTGATTCCCAAAGCGATGTGGTCTCGCGTTTGTGAGCCCGACGAAAACAATTTGATTCTGATGGACACAAACTGCCTGCTGGTCAAAACAGCGGACTCGCTGGGACTCATCGACACCGGATATGGTGATAAAGCGCCGAAGAAGCTGCGTCAGCGGGGTCATCTGGAAGACGGTGCTCCGCTGGTTCGAAATCTGGAAGCAGTTGGAGTTTCACCGGACGAGATTGACTGGCTCATCCTGACTCACCTGCATTTCGATCACGCGGGTGGCGTGACAACGTTTGATGATGACGAACAGCTGCAGTGTGTGTTTCCAAATGCCCGGCATTATGTTCAGAAGCTGGAATGGGAAGATGCGGTTTCCGGTCGGCCCGAACTTGCGGGCGCCTACGCTCCTGCAGATTTTGTTCCTGCCGAGAACGCGGGGTTACTCACGCTTGTCGAAGAGGCCGAAGAAATTCTGCCTGGTATCTCAGTTCGGCGAACGGACGGTCATACCAGAGGGCACCAGCTAGTGACATTGACATCTGCCGGGCAAACCGTCGTGTATGTGGGCGATGTGAGCCCGATGGCTCCTCATGTCCGCGCATTCTGGACGATGTCGTACGATCAGTATCCACTGACGACACGGCGTACCAAACCGGAGATTCTGGGTGAGATCGCAGACGAAGGGCATCTCGTCATCTTTCCACACGAACCCCATCAGAAGATTGCCCGACTGGAACGCAGCGAGCAATCCGAATTCACTGTCGTTGACATCGAGTACAGCGTATCACGCTGACTTGTGGCCGCGTCAGACGTGAAAGAACCGATGAATCAGGCATTCCCACGAGCCAGAACGACTACGACAAAAAGTAAATTGCTCTAAGTG
>Ga0180430_10001558_pt1 | contig 22069 bp, 50 predicted proteins | sample SS_ome_9_FD_132999 | JGI IMG/M metagenome (GOLD analysis project Ga0180430, IMG submission 132999) | Hypersaline lake sediment archaeal communities from the Salton Sea, California, USA - SS_1_S_2 metaG | ecosystem: Environmental > Aquatic > Non-marine Saline and Alkaline > Hypersaline >... | reverse complement strand
ATAGGAGCCATAGTACCACGTATGATTCCTTTTTCATGAACCTCTTCGATAGCTAACAATAGATTTACTATATCATATTCAACATTCCATAGTTCTGGCACTTTTATTCACCTTTATCTATAAAATAAATTATCATATTTTCGTGGTTTAACACCAGCAAGAACACCAAAATTACCAAATCTGTCCTCCTTAACATAATACGTTATTTCTCTGACAGTTTTTATGTTATTTAGTACTCTTTCCAATTTTTCACTAAGCAAATCAAGATCTTCCCAAATCCAATTCACATCAATTGCACCGAGATCAAGGTCAGGATAAATTTCTTTATACTTTTTAAGTAACATACTTGCTCTCTGATCAATATTTTCAACAGGAATCCAATTATCTACAATTATAGTAAATTCTCTGGTTTGTGGGTCTTCATACTGTCCAATAGTATTTGACAGAGATCTAAAAGTATTTACCGTTCTCTTATCTAATCTCTTTATGTATTTATTTACCCATTTTTTGTTAATGCGTGATTCCTTATCACCATTAAAAAGAGCTTTTATTCTTTCAGTAATGTTTATCACCTTTACATAGGATCTGGTTTTAATTCAGCTTTATCCCAAATGTTTTTCTTAGCTTGTTCATGAGTCATACGTTCAATATCATTAAAACTATATTTGCCTAATAATTCATGTAGTTTTTTAATAGAATCATAAACAGCAATCATCCAATTGTAATTATCTTCAAATTCTTTCATAAGATACTTTAATGTAGTCGATTCCAAATCATGAGCACTACTATCAGCATAATAATATATAATAGACTCATGGTTATCATAAGGAAGAACTTCTTCATTATCTGTTGGTCTAATAGTTAATTGAAATTGAGTCAAACCAGAAACATTTATAAAAATATCAAAGTCATTAAACCCTAAAGCGTCAATTATATAACCTATTTGTCCATAATGATCTGCGTGTTTTATCAACAATTGAATTATTTTAGCTGTTTGAGTATTTGATATTTTAATACCTTCTATTAACTTAGCCATATTGTTTAATCTTATACTTAGATCTTCACGTATTGAATCAGGAACAGTATATAACTTATCGTCTAACTTTCGGAAACTTCTTTCATCCATAATTTACACCTAATTCTTAGAATAAATTTGTTATTATCTATAAATAATACAACATTAAATTTAAACGTTTTTATAAAATAAGAAATTAAAAAATAATAATTAGAAATTTAGATTGGTCCAGCAACTATGGTTATACCATCATAATTCTTTTTGAGTATATATCTTCCAGCTTCTTTTCTTTCATAAGCATTTAGAACTAAATTGGTTGTATTCAAATCAGAAATAAATGATTGGTTTATAAGATTCACACCATAAATATCACTCTCTGGTACTAATTTAAAGCTTCCATAATCAGTGAAAATTGTATCATATCTTATAGAATCAATGAGTTTTTTAGGATCTCCCATCTGTTCTTCAATTTTAGTTTTAATAACCCGTTTATATTTATTACGTTCTTCAGTGGTTTTAACTGTTTTCTTTGATTTCTCCCTACTTAAATAATTATACAACCTATCTTGAAACCTTTCAGTTCTTTCACTATCAACTAAGTTTATAACAGCTTCTATTAATGAATCAATATCCACATAATCAGTATTAGGTAACTCACGCTCTCTAAACGTAATAGTATGTATATTTAAATGATCAAATAACCTATTATTATTCCTATAAATAGCCACGTTTAAATGGTATTTCTTTTTATTTTGTCTAATTGTTTTAGTAAGAATCATAAATACGTCAATTGGATATTCTTCAAAATAAAAATAGGGTACTAAGATCTCACTAACATCTTCATATTCTACTTCAATTTCTTGCTCTTCCAATTTGGTTTTTATTTCCTTATATTCTTTAGTTGTAAATCTAATATAAAACACCTTAAAATATTGTTAGATCCTATAATATAACACTATATTTAAACTTTACTATTCATTAGGAAGAAATTGGATCAAAACAATTACAAAAGTTTAAATATTAATTAACATATATTAACATAATTAACAAGAGTTAATAATTAACACGTATTAACAACAAGAAAAATGAAATATCAAATACTAAATTACCTTAAAGAAAACGAAGCAACTGCAATAGAGATAGCAAACCACTTCAACTACGAAATAGAATCTGTTAAAGTTATATTATCTCGATTAAAAAATAAAGACGAACTAATAGAAGTAGTCGGTAACATAAATAAAGAATATATATACAGAGCTAAGGACGAAATATGGTTAGCTTTTAAAGAGTTATTCGGTTTCTTTACAGATATAATGAGAAATCAAAAAGAACTAAATATAGGTAATAAAAAACTATGGAATAAATTATGGAATAAAAGAAAAAAACATGAACCAATTATAAAAAAAATAAGTGAAAAAATAAATGACAAGTAAAGGACTATTTGAATTAGATGAAGATGATGAAACAGAAGATATAACAAACGAAGCAGAATGTCCTAACTGTGATAGTACAATGGACAAAACAGATATATTCAAGTGTGATAAATGTGATTCTATAATATGTAATAACTGTATTGATTCACATTATGCTACAGATCACGTTGTATTCGATGATGATAATAAAGAACCATACATAGAAGAAGAAAAAGTCATCTCCAATGAAAAAGATAACCTTAAAATTAAACCAGCCAAAACTCAACAGAAACCTAAACCTAAACAAACTACTCCATCTCAAACAACAAAAACTAAGGAAGTTGTTAAGGAGAAAATAATATATGTTGAAAAAGAAATAGAATTAAACATTCCATTAGATACTATCTTTTGTATGTATTATATGGCGACTGGTAAAACTATAAGGGAATCCAAAAACATAGCAATAGACAAATTAGTTGACGTACTTGAAGAAACAGTTACAGTATTAAAACAAAATAAAAAATAGATTCAATTACTCTCTTTTTTTATAATAAACTTTAAATTTAACCTAATATTATAGTAAGACATAATAATTATTGGTGAATATTATTAGGTTAAGAACATTCTTAAATAAATACGGAAACAAAATAAAAATAGATGATTTTTTAGAAAAATATAAAGAATGGATATGGGAAGATGGTTTAAACGTAACAATCGATCTTACAATACTAAGAGGGAAACTTAAAGAAGTAATACGTATAGGTTATTCCAATGGTATTGCTATTATTAAAGACAATTACATAAATGATACATTTGTTTCTGGTGTTAAAATTGATTTGAATAACGATGAACCAACGTTAAACTTCTATACTACCATTGAATTTAAAGAAAATGAAATTATCGTTAAAGAATATGAAAACATTATGAAAGTATCCAATGTTAATAAAATAACTGAAATTAAAATGGAATTAGTAATTGACAATATGGATATAGAAGAAACATATTTTTCACAAAAATCGTATTTCTTGTAAGAAAATGGCTAAGAAAAAAAGTATTAAATGTAATAGTAATAAAGCAAGAGAAGAAGCCATCAAACAAGGATTCCTAAAACCTAAAAAACGTAAAAAAGGTAGGTAGAAATGCCAATAGGATATGATATTAATTTAATATTTTTCTAAGGTGAAAAAAAGCTATTTTCTATAACAAGAACTAAACAATTTCTTTATTTTCCTTTTTTATAATAAACTTTAAATTTAACCTAATATTATCATAAGATAATTAAAAATATAGTGATTTAAATTATGAGATTAAGCACATATTTTAAGAAATATAAATATGAACAAGAAGAAGTAGATATCGAATTAGATTTTGGAATAGTTATAAATATTAATAGAATTGAAATACTTGAAATCAGAATACTAAATAAGAAAAAAGTTGAATATACTATTACAAAAAACAGTTTTACTACTAAAGTTCTTGAATGGTCTAATGATTTTAATAAATATTGGGAAAATTATAGAACTTGGATTAATTTTGATAAAGATTTACTATTACAATTATGGTTTTCAGAGTGGCAAGGACCAACTGCAGGAACAAGTTTGGAAGTATATTTAGCTGATAAAGATCTATTATTTGAATATGATGATTATTTTAAATATTGTCATGTGGATGTATCTATATCTGAAATCGAAGAAATTCAAATAAAAGCAAAAACTCCAAGAGGTATTATAGTTTTAGTTGATGATAAATTAACAAATCCAAAAAATGTCTTGGAAGAACTTTATAAATTATACTGATAAGTGATTAAAATAACTAAATATATTAATAAGAGTGGTATTAGAGAACAAGCACATTTACAAAATGTTAAAGTTTCTGAGAAATTTATAGAATCGTTAGATGATTTAATTGAAAATATAATAATTATTTCAGCAGAAATGACATTTGATGAAAGTAAAAAAGTATTATCTGAGAAATATATAAAACCTTCAGTTTCTGCTTTATTAGATGAAGGTTCAATTAATTATTAAAAGGTGATTAACATACCAATAGGATATGACATTGACTTAGAACCATTCATGTTAGATTTTGACAATATACCAAACAAATTAGATTTCGCTATTAGAGATCATTATGGCAAAAAAGAACATTTTGACATTGTTATAGGTCAAGATGAGTGTATAGCTTTTTTTAGCACAGCAGTCGATAATACAGAACAACTAATTAATCAGTTTGAGAATGAATACTTAGGTATTGGTAAAACTCGTTCATGCGAACCTTATATGTCTCAAAGAATAGGTAAAAAAGTATATCTTTCAGGAAAATGGGAAGGACAATGGTATATCACTACAATGAAAGGTAAAGTTGTTAAAAAACCTAAGAAACACTCCTTTATACTTGTAGTTACTTCACCTATGAAATATCGTGGATTCACCTTTTTAGTATGGGGTTTTCCAAGCAATGAAGGTGGAAGGCAATGGGTAATAAAACGAGATAAATAATCACTTTTTTTTAATTTCTTATACTAATTTTTTAAGGATTTATACTCTCCCTATATTACAGTAAGTTTTAAATATAATATTACATTAAGTATATTAATTGATAATGTAATTTACGTGAAAATAATGAGATTAGAAACATTCTTAACTAAATTGATACAATATATAAATAACAACTATTATGATATAAACGGAAATTTTAGTCCAACAATACATCATAATGTTATTCATTTTTACAAATCTAAAAAGTTAGCATTAGAAATAGCATTTGAAATAAATAATATACAGATGAATGAAAATCATTATGTATGCTATACATTAGAAAATTATAATAAAGAATTTGGTGAATATACACCAGACATAGAGTTCGTATCAAAAGATACATTTATACCACCAACTAAATACATAATAATAGAGAATGGAAATCCGTTAGAATCTGCTAAACCATTAAATTTAAGCATATACTTCGAATATGAAGATTTAACAATAAACTACAAATCATTGTTTAAAAATATAGATATATCAGAAGGAATGTATGGAGTATCAGGAAAACTTGAAAATTTTAATACGGTAAAAGTTGATCTGAATAACATTAACTATTTAGAATTTATTGTTCCAATAAAAAATGGTAATATTCAAGTTAAATCAGATTTTAAAAATTTAAAAGAAATAAAAATTTTATTTAAAGAATTAGCTAATTCTTCAATGATGTCAGTATCTAAAATAAAACAATAAAAGGTGAAAAAAATAGGATCACAAATTTCTGGTAGAACTTTATCAACTATTTATAAACGAAATTTAGAAGAAAAAGTTAGAGTTAGAGCTCTTGGCAAAAACAGATTATTTTGGAAAGAAGTAATTAAAATAATGGCAGATATAGAAACAGATATTAAAGAAAACCCAGATGATTATTTCTCCGATGTACCTTTACGTCTAATTGGAAGGTTATTAATCATTGAAAATCTACCAAGAAAAATTACAGAACAAGCTACAAAATTAGGTAAAACTGATCCTGAACAAATAAATTGGATATTAATTAGTTCTGAATCTTTAAAAGAAGAACTAAACAAATTTGTTAGTATGTTTTTCGAAGTTAAAAATGAAATTTCTGGTAGAGAAACAGAAGAATTTACCATTATAAATTTAGCCTATGATGATGAAAATGATTATCTGTTAGTCATCAAGCAAGATCCTAACGAAAAAACCGATTTTACATTATATTTCATTGGAATCGATCAAGAATATAGTATAAATTTATCAAACACCAAAACTTTGAATGAATATGCTACAATTTACAAGACTGAAGAAATCAGTTTAAAAGAATTATCATATAAACATATTAAAGAATATATAAATTACTTTAGTGATTAAAATGGAGTCTATAATACCTATAAATATGTACAATGATTATGTTTTCAACAAATTGGAATATCTTCCAGAGAGCATAAAACGTGTAAGATTATTAATTATTCTTAAAAAAATAAAAGGAATAGCTTCTGGAAACGCACATACATTAAGGGATATAGGTTGTCAAAAATTAGAATATATTGTAGAAGAATTACATCCAATAATAAAAAGAAAATGTTCTATGTGTGAAGAAAAACTTGAAATAGGAGAATATATTAAAACTAATTTTATATATAAAGAAGATAACATCCCTTATTTAATAAACTTATGGAATAATAAAAATGTTAAGTTACAATGTTGTCTATGTACAAAGATATTACAAGAGGTTACAATAAATAATTTATCATCATCATTTCATATATACTTTATAATATCTACTATAAAATTACTAAAAGAAAACGTGAAATCAGAAAACATCGAGATAATAATAAAAAACTTAATTAAATACGGGTTCATATCATGAGCTATAAAACTGAAGACGGAAGAAGAATTTGTGATATATGTGGTGAAATTAAAGAATCTTATGAAGGTTCGAAATCATATACAAGGAAAGATGTTTGGTATTGTGATGATTGTTTATGTAGTGGTTATATTAAAAAACACGAAGAAGGATTAGATCATATAGAAAAATATGGAATTGTTGAAGAAGATGAGTTTTGATAAATTAGAAATAGCTTGGTACAAATTTGTAAATTTCAATAAGAAACATAAAAATAATATATTTCTATTGTTAGGATGGGCAACTATTTTAGCTTTAGGAATAATTGGACTGATAACTATTATGGTAATATTTAAATTATATCTTTTAGCCTTAATACTAAATCTTGTATTTTGGTTAAATATTTTTCCATATTTATTTTTTAAATATATAGAAAAAAACTTATCAACTAATGAAATGTATAGAGAAATGAAACAAAAAGGTGAAAGAAGATCCGTAAAAGATATTTTAACAAATCGTTAGGAAAACGTGTTATGGTAGTAGCATCCGTTAATATGGATATAGGTAAGTGGAGTGCCTATATTGATGCAGTTCCAATAGGAAAACATAAAAAAAACATACAAAAAGTTGTAGAAGAAGGTGATAAACTACCAGAGAAGTTAGGAAGATTTTTATTTCCAGATTTAGCAAGACATTTTATATGGGAGGACTAAAAATGACAATAGAAAAAGGAGAATATACATTAGATATGATAGTAGCAGATAAAGATGCTACTTGGAAATGGAAAATTAATCTTCATTGTTTTGTATGTGGTTATGGTGAAAGAGAAATATTTGATCACGATGAATGTGCTACTGTATTTTTCAAAAAGGACGGAAAACTTATAGCTGGTTTGATATGTGAAAGCTGTTTTAACAAATGGAAGGAAATGAAAAATGAGTGAAAGAATTAGTATTGATAGGTACTTTATGGAAATTACTGAAGTTGTTAAGAAGAGATCAACTTGTGTTAGAAGACAAGTAGGAGCAGTATTGGTTAAAGGTAACCATATATTATCGACTGGATATAATGGTTGTCCAAAAAAATTAGAACATTGTACTAAAGATACTTGCCTTAGACACATAAATAATATACCAAGTGGTACTCAACCAGAAATATGCCGAGCTGTCCATGCCGAGGCGAATTGTATTATTCAATGTGCTACTAACGGAACAAAAATTGAAGGTTTTACAACACTCTATTGTACGAACCACCCTTGTATTGATTGTTTAAAATTAATACTTAATGCTGGTATAAAGAGAGTTGTTTATCTTATGCCTTATAACGTTAATAATGATACTCTCTTAAGTTTAATTAAAGAATCCAATATAAGAATACAACGTTTTAATATTGGAATTAACTTAAGACCAGAAGAAGTAATGCAAAACTTTAAAAATATACCCAAAAATAACGAAGAAATAGCTCTATATTGCAAGAAAATGGAAATCGATGCGTTAAAAACAAAAGATAAAATACCAAATGATACACCACCAACTCAAAGAGAAATGCTTTCAAGTTATTGGGATGCAAAAGCTCAAGCATTTTCACAAGTTTGGGAACACATTGTTTTTGATGGAAAAAAAGTTGGAGAAGGTGTTCATCCTTTAGAATATAACAAACAAAATGATATTTATTCAAAAAAAGTTTCGGAGATATAAATAATGGGTGTGAAAAAAATTGTAGATGATATATCTAAACTGTTAAATATTGAAGTTGACGAAGATTCATATGTATCTGGTATAATACCATTTGCCTACGTTGATATAACTACAGACGAACCAATTTTTCCAAAAATAGAGGCAGATATCTTTATAATAATACAAGATATAAATGAAGTAGATTATTGGATACTATATAAAGCAGGAAAGAATCAAGGTAGAATTGATTATTTTTACTTAACAGATTATGGAAATTTACTCGAGACTAAAAAAATTAAACTGAATAAAAACACTTACCAAAAAGTAATAGATCACGCTAAATTATTAACAGAAAATGAAATGATATTTAATCAATTAAAAGAAAGAATATTAAATGAATATTGGAAAAATTTTATAAAAAATAGGAGTTAAAAATGCCACAAGATCACTACAAATTAGTTGCCAGATATAATAGGTTAAAAGAAAGTTATGAAGAACTTGAGAAAAAATTTAAAACTCAAGTAATTCTAAACAGAAAATTAATGGCTACTGTACAACAACAACGTTTTCCAATGATAAAACTATTAGAGCTATTAACAAAACTTACAAAAGAAAGATCAACTGTATTCGAAAAGACCTCTCTAATAGGAAACAATGAATTTGAAATGGTTAAACATAAAGGAGTACATGAAGGTTTAGAAATAGCAATAAATGATATAGATGTTTTAATGACATTTGTTAAAAATCCTAATATAACTAATTTAGTTGGAGAATATAAAAAATTTGTGAATCTACCATGAAACACTATAGAGTTGATGAGTTAGTCTTACAGATGGTTAATTGTCCATTAGAAGCTAATGTTACCATCGACAAATGTAGAAAATGCTCATCTTATCAAGGAGAAGAGAAACTATTAACACATTTAATGATCAAATGTATAGCAAAAGATAGATTAGAAGAGTTGAATTTCAGATGAAAGAAACAAAATATTTTGCTGGTATAGGATCAAGAGAAACACCACAGGAAATATTAAAAACTATGTTTGATATATCATCCGTACTTACCACTAATGGTTACATATTAAGAAGTGGCAGTGCTCCTGGAGCTGATCAATCATTCGAAAAAGGAGTATTAAATAACAATAAACAAATATTTCTTCCTTGGAAAAACTTTGAAAATAATAAATCAACTTATTATACAATTTCCGAAGAAGCTTACGAATTAGCCAAAAAATATCATCCAAGATTCACATATCTAAGTCAAGGAGCTAAAAAACTTATAGCAAGAAACGGATACATAATATTGGGTTATAATCTAAAAGAACCCGTAGAATTCGTAGTATGTTGGACTCCAAATGGTAAAATCACAGGAGGCACAGGACAAGGATTAAGAATAGCAAATGACTTAGAAATACCTATTTACAATTTATTCCATTTAGAAGATAGAAACAAAATATATGAAATAATATATAAAAATGTATGATACAAAAGAAGAGTATTTAGAAAATATACGTACTCAAATTTTAATAAGAACCCTTATAGTAATAATTGCATCTATGGTATTTTCCTTAATGTTTTACTTCATAACAGGAGACCTAACAATAGTTATGATTCTAATACCATTTTTCGTAATTTATACATTATGTCACATTAAAGACTATAACAGAATCAAAAATGACATTCACGAAATCAAATCTGAATAATATATACTATGTATATATAATCAAAATGGAGAATAACCAACTCTATGTTGGTCAAAGTGAAGATTTTATCCGTCGATTCAAACAACATACTAACGGTTATGGTGGAAAGACAACAAAAAGAAATGGAGTTAAAAAATTGGTATTTTTAACAACTTGTAAATCGAGGAGCGAAGCAAGAAGAATTGAAACCAAATTAAAAAATTTTTCTCCCAAAAAGAAAAAACAATTAATTGCTAATTCTAACAAAGAAAATTTTAAAGAAATTGGTATATTAATTGAAAGAAGTTATAGTAATAAAACAGAAGATATAATAAAATTTATATTGAGCAATTGTAATGACAAAACTTTAAAAATATTTTGTGATTTTATATGCTCTGATACAACTTATACAAAATTAATAGATAATTTATTAGAAACAATTGGTGATAATATATGAGTGAGCAGAATCCAATATGGATATGGGATTTCGATAATGTGTTATATTATAATAAACCATTTGATTATTATAATCTCGAACAAAGAAAAATAACGACACAACAAATGTTAAAAGAAAATAAATTAGAGTTTCAGGAAGGAGATATACTTTTAACGGGAAGACTTATTAATCAAAAAGATGAAGTAATTAAAATGTTAGAGAAAGAAGGTTACAAGTTTAGTGAAGTTATTTTCAATGAGAAGCTTATCGATTTACCTACATATTTTAAATGGAAAAAGAAAAAAATTATAGAATTAAATAAGAAATTTGATGGTAACATTGTTGTAATTGATGATCTTAAAAGAATAGTTGATATTTGTAAAGAACTTAAGGTTGAAACATATCAGTTTAATATTACAGAATTATACGAATTATAACAATTTACAAAAGAAAGGTGAAAAAATGAGTTATCAATGCGAATGTGGATGGGATCCATACGAAGTAATGGATTTAGGTAGTCCAGACCTATTTTACTATATTGAAAACGGAAAAGCTATTCCTATAAAAGAAAGTTGGGTTGAGACTGAAGATTACGAAGAAAAAGGAACTTTATCCATAAACTATGAAAAGATTAAGGAAATATTTAAAACTAAGGGTGTAAAAGTATATCCTGTAAGAAAAGACGGTGGTACAGCATACGATCATTATAGTGGAGTATCTGGTTCCTTTTGGACTGAAGTTCATTGCTGTCCTAACTGTAATCAAGAGTTTCAGTATGAAAATAGTACAATTTAATTTTAATATTCACTTTTCAATAAGAAATAGGTGAAAAACATGAATAAATATGAACATATAGTTTCCAGCTTGTTTATCGCTATTATAGGTATGAATACATATTTCATGATAGAATTCATTGAATATTATATAGTGTTTGTAGTAATTTCTATTATTATTCCAACTATAATATATATACATTATCTATGGAGAAATAATGCAGAACTAACTGCTTATGTAACATTTCCAATGTTTCAAGCATACAGTACTATATTAATATTTAGATTTATGGAATACGGTTTAAAAGAAATATCTATAATAGTTCTATTAAGTTTAGTTTTATTTTTAAATGGTTGTGTAGCTCCAGATTGGGATCACCAAGCAGTACAAAAGAAATATGTTATTGTGTTTTGGTTAAAATATTTTACAAGACATAGAGGACATTTTCATTCTTGGGGTGGATTAATACTATTTACATTAGTTTCTTTATTATTTATGTATATAGTTAATTTATTTATTCCATTATTTTTCTGGTGGATTCCTGCAATAGCAAGTGGTTTTGGCTATTGGAGTCATTTGTTTGAAGATTGGATTGTTGGGACAAAAGAAGGTAAAAACAACCCTTTTAAGTTCTGGTAAGACAAACACATGACAAATAAAAATACAAACATTTAAATTAAAACATACATTATTTTTTTTATTGAAACAAAATTTTAGAAATGCTTCTGTAGAATGTGTGAAGAAAAAGAAACTAAATACTACTTAATAACATTTTCACATGGAGGAACAATAAGTTCTGCATTTTCTGAACTAAATGCAGTAGAATATTATCTGAAATGTAGAGAGGAAGGTATAGTTAGACATATACTAAGTTGTTTTGAAGTTGATAAAGAACAAATAAAAACATATATAGAAGTATTTGGAAAGTTTAATATACATGAATATTACACATAAAAACATATAAAAATGAAAGAAGTAAATATATCAGTTGAGCTTTTAAGCATTACTCCAAATGCTGAGAAACTAATTGAAGACGCTGGAAGAACAGCTTATCTAAGTTTTGACAAAAAAGATGAAACTTCTGAAAAAAGATTTATAAAGATGATATTAGCCAATAAACATGAGAGTGTAATCGAACACGCATCTGCCACGTTTAGAATTATAGGTGGTTCAAGAACATTTACACATCAGCTCGTAAGAAGTAGGTTAGCTTCTTATACCCAACAAAGCCAGAGATATGTCAACGAAGACAACTTTAATTTCATCATACCAGAAACTATAAAAAATAGTGAAGGACATGAAATGGTTAAAGGTTTTATAATGGATGCAAAGACATTATATAAAATGTTGCAAGATATGGGAATACCTAATGAAGATGCACGTTTTGTACTACCGAATGCTACTGAATCACAAATTGTTATGACAGCGAATATGAGAGAATGGAGACATGTATTAAAACTACGTGGACACCCAAAAGCACAATGGGAAATAAGATCAATGGCTATACAAATTTATAAAATATTGAAACAAGAAGTTCCAACGATTGTACATGATTTCACATTAATAGAACAAAATGGTAAAGCACACTTGGAATGGGTTGAATAAATTGAAAAGTATTAAATCTAAATTTTTTTATTTTTTATTATTTATTAGAATACACTTATTTTTATTAATTCCAATAATAATTACAATAATTTTATTAACACTATCGGGATTATTTATATTAGTTCCGTTAGTTTTACTTACATTTCTAAGCAGTTTTTTAATATACATACCAATAGTTATAATAGGAAATATACGTGAAAAAGAAAGAATCATAAACAAAGGTTATTATTACAAAAAAGCTATGGAGAAACAAAATGAAATTACAAACAAAAATTAACTTGTTAGAAATATCAATGTTTCTAATTATTATAGCAATATTTATAGTAATTCTATGTCTAACACTATTTCTAAATATCGTATTAGCATTTCTAATAGCTATTATATTAGGTATAATATATTTCCTATTATTAAGATATGGCTACGACTATTTTATTGATAGATTTTACGATAAATTATATGAAAAATATGAAGATGATAAATAACATAAGTATAGAAATAACAAGAGAATGTCCATTTAATTGTACTTTTTGCTCAACAAACAAAAAAGGTAAAAATAAACATATTCCTTTTAATACGTTGAAAACAATAATTGGAGACATAGTTAGGTTAAAAATTTCCAAAATTCAGTTATCTGGTGGAGAACCTTTTCAACATCCCAAGATATACCAAATTCTAAAATATATAATTACTGAAACAAAACTAAACATTGACATTTATACATCTGGAGTGACTGAAGAAAACAATTTTATATACCCAATCTTAAGTAAATTTTACAAATATCTAAGGAACAAAAGAGTTTCTGTAAGATTTAATTTACAAACTATAAAAGAAACCAAAAATGACACAATAGAAAGTATGATCAACAAAAACATTAACATTAAATTGGCTTCCTTACACGAATGTATAGAAAAAGGAGTAAATACAGAAATACAACTAATTCCTATGAGAATCAACTTAGATGAATTAGAAAACATAATAAAACACTATCTATCAATAAAAGTGAATAGAATCAAGTTACTAAGATTAATTCCACATCAACAAGCACAATTTCATAGAGAAACATTAGAACCAAATACTCAACACTTAAAAACAATTTTACAAAATATAGAAAAAGGTTATCCATCATCGAAGGTTGTAATAGGCAACTCATTTTCAAACTATTTACTGCAACCTAAACAATGTGGAGCACTCAAGAATAAACTTATGATAGACACAGATTTAAAGTTGTTTCCATGTACAGCTTATAAAAATCAAAAAGAGATGGGTATTAAAATAACAAAAACTAATACTTTAAGAAAAATAGTTACTTCTGGTGAATTAAATAGCTTAATTTTAAACTTCAAATTAAATGTGCAAGATAAATGTGACAAATGTAAAAATATACAAAATTGTAAAGAAATTTGTCCAATCCAAAAATATTATTGTATGGAGAATTAAATGAATATATTAGAACTCATAAAAAAATACGGTACAATAATTACTTGTGAAGAAACAGGTCTTAAAACAATATCTTTTACATCTAAAATTAAAGACAATTTTGGAATTAAATATAAAAATGATGTTCATATAGGTTTCTATGAAAAACGAGACTCAAATACAGTTCAAGAAATCTTAAGAATAGGTAAAGGTATTGGAAAAGCTACTGAAAATAGATTCTCTGATTATGACACAAACGTAATGATTAGTAAGATAGCTAAACATCCAAATGCAGAATGGATAGGACTACATTTATATTTTGAAAATCATGATGATATGGAACATAGAATTTTTTTAAGAAAATATAAAAATATAGAATATATAAGTGGAACATTATTAATCAATAATGAATTAGTAGAATTAGACGAATATTTTAAAAATGGTGAAGAACTAATTAAATATTTGGATGAAATATTAGAACCAGAGTCAACAAATGATGGTTATTTTTTTCCAACAAAATCATATTTAAAAGAAAAAATTAAAGAAACTGAAGAGAATATTGAATTTTTACTAAAAGAAATGAGTGATAAAGAAGATATATTTGTTAGAAAAAAAGAAATAAAACCTAATACATATCTTAAATTTTCAAAAATTTTCTTTTTTTTAGGAACAATTTCATTAGCTTTAGTTTTAAGTGATTGTATGATAATTCTATCTGTTATAGGAACAACAGAAAACTACGAAGACTATACAAGAAACTGTGACAATTTACTTTCAGATCCATATAAAATACCATCCTTAATAATAGCTATAATATTCTATATACTGTCTTTATTTTGTTATTACAAATATTATGTGAAGAAAAATGAGTGAAGTAGTAGATATCCATAAAAAAGATGGAAAAAGACCACACTACGATAAATATGTAGGTAGAGCAGTTAAAGATACTGAATTTAAAACTGATTCTAAATGGTGTAAGCCACATGGAATGCCACTAAAAAAATATGAACCATATATAAGACAAAAATTAAAGAAAATCCAGAATATTACAACTTGGATGAATTAATAGGGGAAATATTAGCTTGTTGGTGTGTAAATACAAGAGATATTTTACCTTTAAAATGTCATGCCCAAATACTAATGAAACTATTAAGGGAAAAATATAACGTAAATTTTAATGATCTCACTAAAATTCATGTTAAGAAAATAGAAAAAAATACTATCATTTTTACTGAAAAAACAAGAAAATGGTGTAAATTACCATATAAAAATAATAAAAAAGGTTGTCCAAATTATAACACTAATGATCTATGTCCTCCAAAATCTAAATATATGCAGAAATTAACTAATAAGTTCAACCACTTCTACTTAGTATATATTGAGTTTAATTTTAAACTATATAAACAATTAAGAAGCAAACTTCATCCTAATTGGAAAGAAGGTATGTTAGGAAATTTATTATATTGGCAAAGACCAGTCACAAATATACTACGAGACAAGATTGAGGAATTAATTCAACTTAATAAATATAATACTTTATACTTGTTTGGTTCTGGTTCTGGGAAAGCGTATATCAAATTAGGGTTATTACAAAAACAAGTTTATTCGATGGAATCAGCTGGTATATATGTGTTTGGAACTCTTAAGAATAATAACATAGATTTTGAAGTAAAACCTAAGAACAAAATACTACTTGTATCGCTCTTATGTTCGTATAACCCTTTAATCTTCGGTTACAAAACCAAAAGTGTTTTGAAAGGTAATTAAACTATACGGAACAATGACTATAGTAACATTTATATAAAATGTAAAACTATGAATCATATTAATAAATCTATATATCTTAATTAAAAACAAGATTAGAATTAATATGTTTGTAGAAAAACTTATAGAACAAATAAAAGATAAAAAATCCGTTGTTTGTATGGGTTTAGACCCGAGATTAGATCAAATAGCGAAATGTTTTGAAGAAGATGATGAAAGCCAAGACATGATACTTGATTTTAACGAAACATTGATAGATGAAGTGTGTGATTTAATTCCTGTTATCAAACCAAATATAGCTTTTTATGAACAACATGGTATAGATGGTATTCATGCTTTAATCGAAACAATTGCTTATGCTCATAGAAAAGATCTATTAGTAATTTTAGACTCTAAACGTAATGACATAGGATCTACAGCTGAGGCTTATGCAGATTCAACCTATAAAGTATATAAAACTGATTCTTGTACTATTAATAGTTATCTTGGTAAAGATACTATAAAACCATATTTAAAAAAATATGAAAGTAAAGGAATGTTTATTTTAGTTAAAACTTCAAACGAAAGTAGTGGCGATTTTCAAGATCTATGGAGTACATCACTAATGAATATGGGAGAAGAATACATAGAAAAAAAGTATTTAGTCAGAAATTATATACAAATGGCACATCTCATTAACGATTGGGCAAAAGAATTACCTATTTACGAAGGTTTTCATAACATGGGAGCAGTAGTAGGGGCAACATATCCTGAACAATTGCATCAAATTAGGCATATTATAAAAGAATCATATATTCTCCTACCAGGATATGGAGCTCAAGGAGCCACAGCTAAGGATATTAAATATGGATTTTACGAAAACGGTTTAGGGGCAATTGTCAATAGCTCTCGTGGTATAATGTTTGCACACGAAAAAAGCAACTTATCATTTCCTAATGCTTCAAGACAAGAAATACTAAAAATGAACAAAGAAATTAACAAAGAGATTGGTTTATAATGGATAATAATATCAATATAAGAGATAAAAAAGGAGCTAATATCAATGACAGAAGTTAGAATGACACCAAAAGAAATTATAGAAGAAATCAAAGTTGAAGAAAGTTTTGGAGTCAATACTTTATTACAAAATCTTTTTTCCTTAAGTAATAGTAATAATATAGATTTAGAAGACGACAACATTCAAGTATTTAAAGTTTTAGATAGCGAAGGTAAAATTATAGACTACAAGATTCGTAATAAAAATGGAGAAGATATACAACTATAAGGTGTTCGTTATGGCTGAAATATTTCATATTGATAAAATATTAGGTTATTTACATCACCTAAGACATAAAGAAGAAATAGAAAATCACATAAAAGAAATCTTATCAAAGAAAACTTTGATTTGTAGTTCTTGTGGTTTTGAGTTTAAAACTTTAACAGATATATATAACAGATTACCAATAATGGACATGAGATTAAGTTTCGCTATTTGTAACAAAGAAGATTGCAGATTACAAGCTATGGAATTATCCTTAAAAAATCGTGGTATAAAAAACACTGAAGTAGTATTAGAGTGTTATGCTCATGCAGAAGATGGTAAAAAATTTGAAAAAGTAGTAATGTTGAAAAATACAGACAAAAGACCCGTACTTTCTTTCGGTGGATTTTGTGAATACTACTTAGAAGATATACAAAAAAGTTATCCTTTTGACCATAACTTATATATAGACGCAATGGGTCGAAACCATCTCGGTAGCCCAGTCTATATTAAACAAGAAGATATTAACAAAATTTTAGAAAAAATAAAAGAAATGAATATTTAATGATGGATTGTCATAACTGTAAAGATAATACATGTCCATTTCGTGAGATATGGAATTATCCATTTAATTTTTCTTTAGAAAAATCAACGGATATAACTACATTTATGAAAGACAATATAAAATGTAAAAAATTTATAAAAAAAGGAACAAAAAGTGAAAATTTATGAATTGGTTATTAGAAAAAGACGATTTAGGTAATACAATATTAAAGAAACTTAAAAATAATGGTATGATACTAACTTGGTACAAAGATAAACCTTCTGGTTGGACACTAAAATCTAATTTGTGGAGTCCTGTATATATTAACTTAAGAAATGTTGGATACTATCCAATGTTATTAAATGATATAGGTTCTGCAATCTGTAAAATGATCTACTATGAGTGTCCACATATAACAAACTTGTTAGGTGTATCGATGGCTGGAATACCGATAGCAACAGCTACTTCGTTAGCTTCAAATATACCTATGTGCTATACAAGAAAAATTGAAGGATTAGCAGATATTAACGATTTACATAAATACGTTTCAACTTACGGAGACCATAAATTAGTTGAAGGTTTATTTAATAAAGGAGATAACTTTGCTATTGTAGATGACTTAGTAACTAAGTTAGATAGCAAGTTAATAGCGTTAGAGCAACTTAAAATTGAAGCTGAACGTAGAGACGTTAGCTTTAAATGTGATACTATTATAGTATTATTAGATAGAGAACAAGGTGCTCAAGAATTAGCTGAAAAATACGATATGAAAGTATATTCTTTAATACCACTAAAATCCAAAGGTATGATATGGTTACGGGATATGTTTTCATTCACAGAGAACGTAGTAATACCACAATACCTTAACGATCACCAACCATTTCAAACAACAAAAATGATTAATCTGATTAAGAATTTGGCTATTGGTGGTAGATATTATGGTTAAAAATAAAAATAATAAACAAAATAAAAAATCTTTTAAAGATTTTATAGAAAACTTTGATCCATTTGAAGATGAATTTGATGAAGAATTAACTGAAGATTGGAGATATGATAGATAATGGTTAAACTAATGGTTAAAGTTGTCAAAATACCGAATGTATATTGTCCAGAAAAACAACGATATATCCAATTATGCGAATGTGCTGGTTGTAAAAATCATACTAACGATATTCAGTTTAAAGAATACGGATATATAGGTTGTACTTATAACGGTGAGAAAAATAATGGAAACAGAAAAGATTGAAAAAATAGTTTTTGAAAAAGGTATAAAATACGTATGTCCAAAATGTTTAGAAAAAGAACTTTTACTTGATAATCCAAAAAGGATTATTCTTGAATGTGAAAGTTGCCAACAACGTATGGATAGAAGCGATTATCTTAAATATGTATTTACGGGTTACAAATTAAACAACGTAGATAAAGAAGGAGTTATAAATCTATTTAACAGAGTTTTTGCCCAATTGTTTAATTTCGTACAAGAAAAAGGTAAATAATATGGATACATTAAAAACAAAAGAAGGATACGTAATACAATTATCTGATAATGAAATGGATACATTAATGTCAGTAATTAGTAACGCGAGTCATAGTTTAGAAAATAATGTATTAAGAAAATTTGCTGAATATTTCAGAACTAATACATGGGCTTGGAACAAATTAGGTGTAGGTAGATTTCTTGATAAGAAAACAGCTTCTTGGTCTAAGTATTCTGAAATTCTAAACTTAACACTAATAGATCTTATAATAAATTCTAACAGAAACATTAAACCTAAATGTTCTAAATGTTTGAAACATCATACGAAAGAAGGTTTAATGAGTGGAAAAGACGTATCCGAATGCTCAAAACAACTAAATCCAGAAACGTGTAAATCTTTTTACTCACGTAAAAGATATAAATTAGAAAAAGAAGAAAAATATAATGAAATGATTAAAAATGCCAGAGAAAGTAATAAAAGAATTTAAACCACAAGATGCTCAAGGATTACATAACGAAGGTGGTACATATCTAAAATGTCCAATATGCAATAATCAATTTAGAAGAGATATAATAAATGTACTTGATATATACATCTCTGGTTTAATTTATTGTCATAAATGTCAAAAGAACTTTAGAATATCCTATAAATGTGTTTATTTCGCAGAAATAGTAGAAATAGGAATACAAGAAGAAGATGAAAATTAAGTTCATTTGGTATGATCTTTGGATAGGTATATATTACGACAAAGATAAAAGAATTGTTTATTTTTGCCCAATTCCATGCGTTTGTTTTATATTTAAATTAAAACCCAAAAAGGTTAAGAAGAAACATGATAAATAGCATTACAAATTATTTTTTAGATTTAAAAGAATATATGGAAGAATTATATTTTTATTGGTTAGATATATTTATTATGTACATAGTAGCTTATAATAAGATAAACAATGAAAGACAAAAAATAGTTGATTCAGTAAAAAATGAAATTCAAAAAACATAAAGACTGTTTAAAATGTCCTTTGAACAAAAATGAAGCAGTCTGGGGAATAGGTACTATACCAAACGATATAATGGTAATAGGCAGAGATCCTGGTGAAGAGGAAAATAAATTTAAAAAACCTTTCATCGGAAAGAGTGGCAAACTTCTAACACTTAATTTAGGGTTACATGCTGGTATCCGTAGAGAATTAATTTACATAACTAATGTCGTTAAATGTCATCCACCCAAAAATAGACCACATACGGAAGAAGAAGCCAGATTATGTAAGAAATTTTTACTAACTGAGCTGAAACACGTAAAACCAAAACTTATTATATTACTTGGAAACAAGGCTTTACAATGTTTCTTTAAAAACAAAACAATAGGCAAAGCTCGTGGTAAATTATTAAAAGATCCATTTAAAAATATTTACTTTTATCCTATGTATCATCCAAGTTATATAGAAAGAAATAAAAGTAAAAAACCAGATTATATTAAAAATTTCGAAAAATTGAAAAAAATAGTGAATAAATATGTCAAATGAAGAAAACACTATAACACATGAAGAACTATTAAATAGAATTGAAAAATTAGAAGAAAGGAATAAAAAAAGTAGAATTAACTGTATAATATTGTTCGTAGTATTTTCAATAATAAATTTTATAGGTATTGAAAACATAGAAGAATATTTAATGAATTTTGCAGAAAGTGATTATTTTTTACTTATATTCGGGTTAATCCAAATAATATTAGGATTATCACTTATAATAGTATATCTATATAAAAGAAAGGTAGATAAAAGAAATGGCTGAAATAATTGAAAACGCTATTACTAAATTTTCTACAACATTTATAGAAAGACGTAAAAAACTCATAGCTAAAATAAAAAAACATAACAAACAAGTTTTACAAGAAATAAAGGAAATAGTTGCAGATAAAAGCAATGAATACTTTATTTTATTTTATCTAATAGCTAAAGAACTACAAATAAATGTTAGAAAAAACGTCATGTCAGAAGAATTTATGAAATCAGAGCTTAAGAAGTTAAAGAAAAAATATAATCTTAATACTAAATAAAGTTTAAATTTAATGGTATATTATCGTAAGATAATAAATAAAATAGGTAATAAAAATGCTATTAAAGACATTCATCAAAGAATTTACATATTCATCGGATGATATATATGATATTATATCCATAAAAGAAATAGAAATTCAAGACGAAGAAATACTAATAGTTGATAAAGCAAACAACGAAATATCAACAAGACCACCAAAGAATATGGTAAGAGCTGATTATTATGTAACACTTAAAACTAAAGGTTTTGTTATTCCTTTAACTATGGCATATGGAGAAAGTATAAGGTTAGGTTTCTATTTAGATGAAGAAAGGGTTCCTGTTGGTCCAAAAGATTTCGGATATAATATAGTAATATTTACAAATAAATTAAATCTAAATAATAGATTAGAGATAGACTGCAAACTCTACAATTTAAAATCTATAAAATTTAAATTTATTTATAATGGAAAAACCTATATAGTAGAAGATAAATTAAGTAATTTAAAAACAATAACAGAAAGTTTAGACAATAAATATGGAGAATTTTAAAAATGCTATTAAAGACATTTATTAAAAAATATGGAAATAAAATTAGTGTAAATGACATTCTAAAGATTATAAAAAATGAAAATATATCTTTTAAATTTT
>Ga0180430_10001557_pt1 | contig 22070 bp, 12 predicted proteins | sample SS_ome_9_FD_132999 | JGI IMG/M metagenome (GOLD analysis project Ga0180430, IMG submission 132999) | Hypersaline lake sediment archaeal communities from the Salton Sea, California, USA - SS_1_S_2 metaG | ecosystem: Environmental > Aquatic > Non-marine Saline and Alkaline > Hypersaline >... | reverse complement strand
GCGGGAACTTGTAACCTTCCGGGAAGTCGGGGAAGGATTCGTGCACGTTCTTCGCGCCGATTCGCGAGCCCTCGATATACATCCAGCCCGGCTGACCGACGCGACGGACACCGAACTGATAATTCGTGCTTTCGATTCGCTGACCGCTCGACGTGAAAATGCCGCGTGTCGGGACGATCGTAAATCGATGCAAGTCGGATTGCAGGAACTCGGGCGGCGTGGGGAAGCCGAACGCTTCGAGCTTGAGTCCTTCTTTTTCAATCAGCCCCTTGATCGTCTTTTCGAGCTTCTCTCTCGCGGCCGCACGACCACCCATGAGCTCGATGATCTTCGTGTGCGTATAGGAAAGCATCGTGTAGGCGTCGCCCTTGAAGAAGGCTCCGAGCAGTTGCCGTACATCAGCCTGAACTTGGCGTGCTTCGAGAGTCAGACCGATCGCCATGTCCTGCCGGTAAACGGTAGGCTCGACGTCCGGCGACGCTTCGGTCGACGATGCTTCGGTCGGCGACGTAACGGGTTCAGTATGAACGACCGGAGTCACCGGCTGCGCGGGATCGACCGTCGTTAGAACGTTTTCCGCACCGGTCGGTTCGTCTTCCGTCACCGGCTGCGAGGCAATCGCAGCAGGATCGGCTTCGACGGGCTCGACTTCGGCGGGCTCGGTTTCGGCAACCTGCGTGGGGTCACCCTCTTCGGGCGTTTCCGTCGGATCGTCCGTCGTAGTGACCACTGGTTTCACGGCGTCCGGATCGCGACGCGCGATCGGCGGGAACCGATAACCGGCCGGGAAGTCAGGGAAAAATTGTCTCACATTCGCGTGGTTGATCCGCGACCCTTCGATATATGTCCACTTTTGGCGACCGACCCGTCGGATGCCGAACTGATAATTCACGGTCTCCATTCGCTTCCCATCGAGCGAGAAAATCGACCGCGTCGGGACAATTGCGAAATGGTGCAAGTCGGTTTTCAGGAATTGCGGCGGTCCAGGAAAATCGAACTCCTCGGCTTTCAGATCCGTCTTAAGAACCCTTTCAAGCGACTGTGTGAGCACCGCGCGCGCTCGCGTCGGACCGCCAAGCAGATCGATAATTTTCGAATGCATAAGGGAAAAAAGTGTATCGACATCGCCTTTGAAAAAAGCGTCGAGCTGTCGTCGGACGTCGGCTTGAACCTGCTCGGCATCGGTGGGACCTTCGGGGACGTCGTCCGTCGCGCCCGTTTGACCGATCGCCTGCAAATTAATGCCCGGGATCATCGACACGGATTGCAAATCCGAGGTGGTCAGGTCACCTGAAGTTTCATCATTCGCCGGTTTGTCAGTCGTCGTATTGCGAGGTATCTGGACCGGCTGTCGATTTACGGTGTGATCAACAGGCGGCGTGTCGATCGGCCGCGTTTCCACCGGAGGTCGAACAGGTCGGGACACGGTCTGCGCAGGTCGAGTTTCCGCTCGTACGATCGGCTGGGGTGCCGGATCGGCTGGCTCATCCATCGAAGGAGGAACAAAACCGTCCGTGGATCCAAGCCGCGGAATATCCGCATCGGAAAGATCGCCCGATCCGCCGCTGCCACATCCAACAACAGCGATCAACGTCATCAACATCGCGAGAAGACTGCAGTATTTCATCCCAGGTCACCTCGAAGAGAAGTCCGCCGCGGCAAATTCACGCGGCACATAGAAAAGCGATGCAGGAAGCAAACTCCCAGCATGTATCCCAGTTTAATACGGTGAGGAAACCGAATTCAAGCGTTAAATCGGCAACCTAAGTGTACGTTTATTTACAAGTAGCCGAAATAAGGTACGATTGTGACGGGATTAGGGATGGTTGGGACCGACCGCCAGGGCGTTGTCTGGCAGCTTCGCAACAAGTTCGATTTTCCATTAAGCTTCAGTGACTGGAATCATCGAGGTGTGTGCAACAGCAAGTGCTTCCCTGCGGGAGGCAAGCACTCCGTTTTGTTGAAATGCGACACAATTCCTCTCTACTGAACCAATGCCGGAGCTTCGGGCGTTGCGGGAATCGGTTGCATGGGATCTGCCGGTGGGGCGATCATCTCTTGAGTTGGGGACGTCGTCTGCGGGCGTTGCTGCGTGGGCTGAACCGGTGTCGGAGGGATCGACGGATAAGCGCTCGACGGAGCCTGTGGCACTGGCTGCCAATCGTTCGGGCCAGGGTTCGGTGCCGTGTTTCCTTGGGCGGCCGGAATAAGGTCCGACGAATTGGGCGGCATATTCAGCGTCGGTTGATCGTACGGTTGTTCCAGCTGCGGCGGAGGATTCGGGGCCTGGTAGGGCGACAATGCTTGCTGCTGTTGATCAGACGTCTGATAAGGCACCGCAGTCGCCGGGATGCCGGCTGGCGTAACTGCCTGCGGCATCGCCGGGCTGTCCGCATTTACGTTCAAGCCGGGCGGAAGTTGCGGCACGGCGAAGGGCGTTGTCGGTTGCGGGCGGAGCGACTCGGGCGTTGTCGGTTGTAACGTCGGCGAAAAATAAATTTGCGGATTCGCTCCGCGCGATTGATACGCTTGATCGACCGGAGCGCCCGGCACGATCGGTGTCGGTACGTTCGATGCCTCTTCGTCCTGATCGCCCTCATCGGCCGGTTTCAGGTTCATGTGCGCCGTCTGGATTCGACCGAGCAGTTCGAGTCGCTTCGGATGATCGGCCTGCAGGTCGAGTACCATTCGCCACTGAACGACTGCCTCGGCGTTTCGGTCGGCCTCGGCGAGCGCGTCGCCCAATCGCAAGTGTAGCGAAGCGGACGTCGGATTCTCGACAACTGCTTGCCCGAGCAGTTCGATATACTTATCGAGATCGCCCTCTTGGTTGTACTGATCGGCGACCTTCAGATAGGCGTCGACCAGGGTCGATTGGTACGAGTCGGGATCGAGCTGGATCGCCTCTTGCAGCAGCTCGAGGTATCGCTGATACTGGCCACAGCCGAACGCAGCCTGCGCGAAGTAGTAATGGAACAACGCTTTGTCCTCATCAGGAATTCGCGGCCCCAGCTCTTCAAAGATCGTGTACGCCTGCGAAAATCGTCGGGCATTCAAGAAGATCGTACCGCGTAGCACGTGGATGTCGACCCGATCTTCGATACCGTCGTCGACCGCCCGCGCGATCTGGTAAATCGCCGACGCTTCGGGTGCACAGAGGAATCGATCCTTGCTGCCAGGCACCGCTTCGATCAGATAGAACGGCCCGCTGATCGTTCCGCCCGCACCCGACTGGATCGTTTGATAACTGACGCGACCGAAGTAATTTCGCAAGTTGAAGTACGCCGATCCGAGCTTGTAACGCAACACGGGCGAATCCATACCGAGGCGGATTGCCGCCTGATACGACTCGGCCGCCCTCGCAAAACCGTTCTCGGACAGGTAGATATTGCCAAGCTGATAATTGTCCGACGCCGAATTCGGGTTCAGTTTGATCGCTTCCTCGAACTACTTCCGCGCCTGCTTCTGATTCGACAGTCGATACTCGGCCTCGGCCAACATGTGGTAGGTCGGGTAGTCGTGGCGATATTCCAAGAGTGGCTTCAGGACACGAACAACGTCTTCGAATCGCTCCTGCGTGGTGTAGATCTCGGCCAGCGTTTGACCAGCTTCGATATGATCGGCCGCGATCTTGAGGATCTCCTCGAGCTGCACGGCTCCCTCTTTCGTTTTGCCCGCGTATCGATACGCACGAGCGAGCGTCAGGCGGTACCCGGTCTTGGAAGGCTCGGCCGTGACGGCGGCGGCGAGCAACTTGATCGCTTCGTCGTACTTGCCCGTCAGGAGCGCGTCGCGACCTTGCGTGAAGATTTCCTCGGTCTTGCCGTCGTCCGCATCTTCCGCATCGGCGGTCGTTGCAGCTTCGGGTGCCGTTCCAGCCGGATCGACCGGTGCTTCGACTTGAGCGTACGAAACAACCCCGCCGATCGCAACAACTAACAGAGCGATCGCTGGCGTCGCCCATCGATTCATCGTTTCGCGAATATTAATTTTCATGACTGAATTCCTATGAGATAAATTGCATGATGAAAACTTCTGATTTCAGGCAGCAGGTTTTCCAAAAACTACCCACTGCCCACTACCTACTCTCTTACAACCGATACGTCTTGATCCAATTGATCTGGTCGGCCGCCTTCTTCGCTAGCGGACCACTCGGGAAGTTCGTACGATAGTTGGTATATGCATCCATCGCTTCGACCCAGTTGCCCTGGAGCTCGTGGTTTTCAGCAATGGCGAACTGTGCGTCGCCCGCCTTGGGGCTACGTCGATAGTTACGCAGGAACGCGCTGTAGGCTTCGATCGCCTCGGCGTGCTTGCCCTGTCGTTCGTAGTTTTGTGCGATTCGCCAGCTTGCATCTTCGGCGACGGCCGTTCCGCTGAACTGACGAACGATTTCGAGCCACGTGTTCATCGCAGCCTTGGTGTTCTTCAGCTTCTGGTCGTAAATCGTCGCCATCTGCAGCAGCGCCTCGTCGGCCTTGTCGGCTCCCGCGACGCGAGATGCCTGGGCATAGACGTCGACCGCGCGACGCAACGCCGCGTTGATCTTGTCCTGCCGATCAGCCAACTGCGATGCGGTGACTTGCTCGACCTCTTGCTCGGCCTTCTGTGCGAACAGAATGGTATTGGCATCGTTGAATTGGCCGTAGTTTCCGGCATACGACGCCTCTTCGAGCTCAGCCTGCTGCGTCTTGCCGCCCTTGCGTAACATGTCGATCGAGCTCTGCTTGGCGGCCTTGTTTCGACCGCGGAACTCTTGAGCCATCTGATACGCACGACGCTGCGCGAGCTTTCGGTTCGCTTCTTCGGTCGAGCCGCGAGTAACCGTTGCAAGCTGCGTCGCTTCCGCTTCATAGCTTCGGCCGATCGCCAGCAGCGCGTCGTCCGCAACGGGACTATCGGGATACTTGGTCGCGATTTCCAAAAGTGCATCTCGCGCTTCGTCCGTTTTATTGAGCGTTAGCAGCGTCGTACCGACCGCAAGCAGCGCGTCGTCGGCCATGTGAGAGGTCGGCCATTTCGTGGCGACCTTGCGATACTCGATGATCGACTTAACCGGGTTATTGAGCTGATCGGCGACGATCCGCGCGATCTGATACTGGGCGTCGAACGCCTTTCGCTGACCGGGTTCGTCGACCAGCGTTTGGTATCGATCGAGATCCTTTAAGACTTCGATTCGGCGGAGCGCCTCGGTTCGCTTATCGCCCTCTTCGGGATAGGCGTCGAGATACGCGCGGTAATCGGCCGACGCGTCGCGCCACCCACTCAAATTGATCTTGCACTGGGCGATTGACCAACTCGCTTCTTTCACGTGCGGTCCACCCTTATATTCGTCGAGCACGCGTCGGTAGGCGGCAATCGCGTCTTCCCACGCTTCATTCTCTTGGTGGATTTGCCCGATCATCGTCAGCGCTTGGCCGGCGTTTCCATGATGCGGGAATCCATCGACGAACATCTCGAGCACGTGGAGTGCCTCGACCCAGCGAGCTTCATCCTTCAGGTCAGATCCGATCTGGAAGATATTGTTCTGCGCATCGCTGCTGGCACCTTCGGCGAAGTTCAGTTCCTGATACGTCTCGGCAGCCTTGAGCGGTCGCCCGAGATGGAACCGATACGCGGCCGCGGTTTGACGCATCGACTCGATCGCGAGTGAATGGAACGCGGCGTGGTTGGTGAGCTCGGCCCAGACTTGGATCGCCTCTTCGTGGAACCCTTGCGTTTGGAGCTCGCCCGCGATCTTCCATAGCATTTGCGGCGTTTCGCTTAGGCGTGGATGATCGGGGTGACGGTCGGCCAACTCGCGAAGTCGTCGCGCGGCGGCGACATACATCCCGCGTGCCAGCGTCGGACTCAGCGTCGCAACCGCTCGTGCTTCGCTGCGGTATGTCTCTGCCAATTCCCAACGGCAAGTTTGACGCAGCGAATCGTCATCGGCAAACTGCGCGATCAGCTTTGTGAACGCATCGCGTGCTTCGTCGAATCGCGTGTGCATTTCGGCGACGACTTCCCGTCGCGGCCGGTCGCGATCGATCCCGTGTACCGAGAGCGAAATCCGGTCGCGTGCGATTTCGAGCCTTAGCTTCGGAAGCTGTCGATCGTCGGGCTGATCGGCGAGCATGCGCTCGGCCAGCGCGATCGCTCGCGTCCACTGGCGTATGCTTCGCCAATGACGGACCATGACGATGATCTCTTCGCGGGCAGCCTCAGCGGTCGGGCGATCGGGATAATCGGAGCGGATCGCTTGGAAGATCGCGTATGCCGCGTCGATCGCCGTCTCTCGCCGTGCGAGTTCCGCCTCGGAAAGGATTTCACCCGCACCGAGAACGAGAACACCGCCTTGCCCGCCGATTTGAACTTGCTGATCGGTCTGCAATATTTGCTGCGCCGGAGCGTTGTTCGCGATCATCGCCCCGCCATTGACCGTAATCGTGCCATTGGTTTGCGACAACATCATCGGATCGCGAAGCTGCGCGATCTGCTGCGCCTGCCGCGACTGCTGCCGCTGGATGACGGCCAGCAGATTCGCATCGTTCTGCGATTCTTCGCGGCTATTGTTATAATAGGTACTGGCGGCCTGCCCCGACTGATTGCCTCTCTGCTGGCCATCCGCTTGATTCGCACCAGTTTCGTTACCGGCGACTGGGGCGCGAGTTTGTGCCATATCTTGCCACTGCTGCGCATCGCCAAGATTGGCGGGCGACGAATCATCGTACGGTACCGCCGACACTTCTACGTTGTCTAATGCCGAAATGATCGCATCTTCATCGATCCGCATTCCCGAATCAACGATCGTGTCGAGCATCTCGCGGCTGTGGTCGGGGATCGCGCGACCGAGTCGGCAAACGCCCCGTGCAAGTTGCAAGCGATCGGGTCGGTGGAAATCGATCTTCGACGCGAGTAGCTTATCGAAGACCGCCTCGGCCGAGCTCCAATCGCCCTGACGTGCGCGATCGAGACCGATCTGCATGACCGCTTTGATCGCCTCGGCGACGGCAGCGGTTTCCTTCGGATAGGTACCTGCAATCGCAATATAGGCGTCGATTGCCGCCGTCGTCTCGGCCGACAGCGCCGGCGGATCGGCAGCGTCTTCGGTCGCGTCGCCGGCTGCCTCGCGTGCTTCGGCGTCTTTCGCAGAAGCAAGTCGTGCTAACGTCCGCGCTCGATCGCCCGCCGCCTGCGCTGCGATCGATCGTCCGTCGTCCGCTTCTTTCATCGAAAGGATCGGGTTGTCCGTCGCTAGCTTTTCGAGCTCCGCATAAATGCCGGCCGACGTTTCGTACATTTCGTTTTGGGTATAAAGAACAGCGATCCCGCGAATTCGGTCAACGCAACCGTCGAGCATCTTGCCCGGTCCGCACTGACCGATCACGGTGATGTATTGATCGATCGCCGCACGCATCGCCGGATCGAGCTGATCGGCAGGCTCGGCCTGATAGCTTCGCAGTGCCTCTACGAATTCTTTTCGCGCGATTCGCTCTTTTTGCGAAGCGAGCAGCATGGCGGCCGAAAGATCGGCGACCTTGATCGGCGTTTCACCCTTGACCGCAATGATTTCTTCGACAACGCTTTCGTAACCGAGCGATCGATAGTGGTTAAGGATCGCCACTCGCTGGAGACCCAATCGACCCAGCGTCAGCGAATCTTCTTCGCGATCGGCGTGCAGGTCGTAGATCTTCACCAGCGCCTTCTTCATCAGCGGATCGAGCGACTCGGCAACGGTGAGTCCCATCTCGAGCTGTGCCTGATCTCGCTTGCGAACCTGCTCCCGCCAACCGGTAATCAGTGCGATTTCGGCCGCCAATTTCGCATCCTTAGGCAGCAGTGGTTGCAATTGCCCGATGACGTTTTCAATTTGCGCAGGATTTTCCGTCGTCAGATTGATCGTGCTCGTCACAAGACCAAACAAATTTTTCGCAAGGGCCTCGTCGCGCGGCGAATTCGTCAGTCGATGCTTTGCCAATCCAATGACATGTTGAACGGGAAGCGACAACGCGACGTCATCCTTATCGATCCGTCCGAAGCGAGTCTGCTGCGAATAACGTCGGCCCGCTTCGGCACGAAGGATCGTCATGCACTGATCGAGCACGCCGTCCCATTTGGCATTGTCCGTGATATTCATTCCAGTGATTTGGCCGATCACCGCAAGCCGCGCATCGGCCCGGGCAATCCAACGATCGAGCATCGCATCGGTCGCGACTGCCGCGGTCAAGTTCTCGTCCGACAGGGTAAGGTCGATGAACAGGTTATCCAAAACCACCTTTGCAACTTCCGCCGGCCAATCGGGAATTTCTATATTACCATCCTCGAGATCAAGCGACTGGATCAAACATAAACCGATCCAATCGACGATATACTTGTCGGTCCAAGGCGGTACATCGAGCTTCGCACGGTCTTCAAACGAAGTGCCATGCGCGGCGATTGCCTTAATCGCCGCGATTTGCTCCCCACTGAGCGGCTTGTCTTCGACGGCGACTGAAACGTTCGGCGGAATAAATTCGACCCCGATCGACTCCAGCAACAGTGCGACCGCAGTTGAGGGTGCGGTCGGATCGGCGGCGTCGGTGGCTTCGACTTCCGCAGCCAGTTGTGCCTGAAGGATCGCGACGAGTCGACCATTTCGCGTCTGATCGAGCGATGCCTGCTCGGCGGCGGTAATGGGCCAAGCTTTGATCCGGTCGAGCGTTGCAATCAGCGTATCTGCCGCCAATGTCGGATTCTCGGCATCGGCAAGTTCCTCGGCCGGATAACTCGCTTTGACGTGCGAGACAAGCTTCGAGATTCCATTTTTGGCCGCACCCGGTGCGATTTTCGCCGTTCGCTCGACGAGCGTCATCTCCAACTCTTCGGCTACGGTTAGCTGCCCCGGCTCCGATGCCTCCTCTTCCTTTGCGATCTTGAGATACGCATCGAAAAGCATGTCTGTCGCGGTGGTGGCAAACCGATGTTTCGGCTGCGCGACGACCCAAGCGTTGAGCTTCGCGGCCGCATCGGCAAGCGGTTTCGTGTCACCTTCGACGATTTCATCCTGCAGTTGCTTACGGAGCAGGAAGAACTCTGCGAGGATCGCTTCTCGCTTTCCTGCTGCGTCTTTGACCAGCGCTGCTAGCCGTCCGACCGCTTCAGCTCGTTCGATTTCGTTGCCCGAATCGATCGCCGCCGCGGCTTCGATCATCTCGGCATGAACCGGATCGACGGCATCCCCATAACGAATCCGCGCCTCGCGGACCATTCCGCCGGCTTTAGTCGTCGGTGCCATTTCAGCCTGCAGCAGTGCAGCCTTCGCTTGCTGTTGATCACTTGCCGCCGTTGAATTGATAATTCGCATGCACTGGGAAACAACGTCTGAATAAAGTCCGGCGTCGACCAGCTTTTCCAGAAGCTCGAGCTTCTCGTCGATCGACCCGCGATAACCGGTCAATAGCTTCACCATCGCGGCCGCGGACGTCTCGGTGGGCGAGAGTTTCACCACCGCGCGCCACGTTTCGATCGCTTCATCGATTTCACCGGCACCATAAAGTGCCTGAGCAAGTTGCAGCCGCGCGGGAACGCTCTCCGGATCGAGCGCGACGGACTGCCTCGCCTCTTCGACAGCGGTCTGAGCCTCGTCGACCGTCTGCCCCCATACGGTCGAACTACTGAAGACAGCAAGACCTAAAACAAGAATCGCCGCAAACGACCAGGCGGCCGGCGGCGATGAGAATGGATTTCGATCTTTGTTTCTATTTCGACACATGGAATAGACTCCGTCAGAAAGGATGAAGTAGGAAAGATGAAGGATGAAAAAGCTAAGATCAAAAGCGTTTCATGGTCTTTCACCCATCGGCCGTCCTCATTATCGCGTAAAGCTTCCGCAATTACTCCCGATTGTACCAGATTTTAACCCTCTTTCATGTAACGAGATTGTAACAACCGGCCAGGAGCGGCGAAATCGACGGAGAAACAAGCGTTTTCGTTCATTTCGGGCACGATATCGCTCCCTAGGGAATTACCGATCGAGCCGCCACACCAGCGGCCGGCCTTGTCCTTTGACGCGCACCAGCGCGATCTCCTCCTCGAGTCGCCGCACCCAAGAAGGACAAGGTCGCTCGTAAGGCAGGTCGAGCCGATCCTTCAGTTCCCGCCACGTTAGCCCGTTGGGATTTCGCAAAAGCTCGGCGCGAATCGCGTTTTTGAAGTCGATGTATTTCATGGATTCTACCACGGATCTTTTCGATTGATTCTTGGACTTTTTTATTGACCACACCACCAATATATATGGTGCCCAGGACAACTGCAATCTACTCTGGCATCTAGGCGGTTTTCGTTGTATAATATAAGGTATAATCCGCGGCCGACTTATCGAACCGGCCGGTCGATATCCTCCCACCTTTCCCTTCTAGGATCTTTACGATGACCGTTTCTCGCACGATGCGTTGTTTTCTTAGCCTAACGATCGTCCTGTCGATTTTGCCCGTTGCGTTTTCCGCCCCGCCCGAATCACCTTGTTTCGAGCCGGTCAAGTCGGGACTAATGAAGGTCGATACGGCCGCGAAGCAATTGACCGTCGAACTCGGCGGCGCTAAAGATCTCTACCTATTCATCGATTTCGGGGGCGATAGTTACGACTCCGATCAGTCTGTCTGGGCAGAGCCCACGCTTTACGACGCGGACGGCGGTGCGACAAAACTCAGTACGCTCACACCAGTCAAAGTACAATGCGGCTGGGGAAATCTGATGATCGACAAAGACTGTCGCAATCAGCCAATCACCATCGCTGGCAAGAAATTCGAAGGCGGACTCTTCGCGCACGGACCGTCGCTGCTGCATTACAAGCTCGACGGGAAGTACACGAAATTCACCACCTGGGTCGGTCTCGTCCCGAGTGCATCGAATGGATCGGTCGAGTTCCACATCCAAAGCTACCCCGCCGAGATGCCTGCGGTTGCAGCATATAAAAAGAGAACCGGCGGCTCCGCACCAGTCGCCAAAGCTCTCCCCGCGGCCGATTCGCCCCACACGCTCAATCCTGAGGCGGCAAAACGTCTGATCGATCAAGGCGTCGAACAGCTCGTCTTCATTCGTCGATACACGCTCAACGCGAATCACGTCTATACGGAATACGTCAACAGCTCGTGGATGCCCGGCGGCGGACTCTGCGTGCTCGATCTAAAGTCGGGCGAAGTTCGAGACATCGTGCCCGAGCTAACCAAGGGCGTCGTCAACCGATTCGACATCTCGTACGACGGGAAAAAGATCGTCTTCGATTACAAAGCTTCCGCCCTGGAAGGATACCGCATTTACGAAGTCAACGTCGACGGCACCGGTTTGAAGCAACTAACGTTCCCGCCCGAAAATGAGCAGCAGCTTGTTGACCTTTATCAAGTCAGCGGCGGATATCACCACGGAACGGACGACCTACATCCTTGCTACCTCCCCGACGGCGGAATCGTCTTCACTTCGACCCGCTGCCAGTACGGCGTGCTCTGCAATTCGGGCGACGACTTTACGGTCAAGAACCTCTATCGAATGGACGGTGACGGCCAGAACATGCGGCCGCTGACGACCAGTCCGCTAAGCGAAGCGAGCCCTGCGATGCTGCCCGACGGGCGGATCATTTATCACCGCTGGGAATATGTCGACAAGACGGCGGGCAACTCGAAATGCATCTGGGCGATGAACCCCGACGGAAGCGGAACAGTCGAAGTGTATGGCAACAATATCTGCTTCCCCGAAACGATGATCTACCCGCGGCCGATCCCCGGCACGTCGAGCAAGGTCGTCTTCCTCGGAACTTCGCACTGTTGTCCGAACAACGCGATGGGAGCAGTCATCGTAATCGACACGAACGACGACATTCGCTCGCCCGAATCGATGAATTATATCACCGACGACATCCGCGCGTTCCACCATACCGGATTCCATTTCCAGGACGAAAACGGACGTTGGTACCACGACAAAACGGGCGTGCCCGGCCGATTGTTTAAAGATCCGTATCCGATTTCGGAAGAACTCTTCATCGCCGCGCACAAGCCCAAGGGCCTGAAATGGCAGGACCCGAAGGGATACGACCTGGTACTACTCGACGCCGAAGGCCGCGAAACGCCGCTCTATAAGGACGAAGCGATTTCGTGTTGGCACCCCTATCCGCTGCGTCCACGAACGGTTCCGCCGGTCAAGAAGGGCATTCGCGATGAAGCGCTGGCCGCCGACGGAAAAGCGATCGCCGTCGTCACGGACGTCTACGTCGGCATGGGCGCGCCGGTCGTCTCGAACGTGACAGCAACGAATCTTACGAGCACAAAGTCGGCCGCGCCCGTCAAGGTCGAGCGCGGCACGGTCAAATATCTTCGCGTCATGGAAGAGCTCGGACGTCCCTGGGCGGCTCGCAAGACGTGGTATAAAGACGATCGCGACGGAATGGCGCACACGGCCCTGGGCGAAGGACATCTAGGGCTCAAGGTGCAGCATGGTATTGTGCCCGTCGAAGCGGACGGGTCAGCGAAGTTTATCGTCCCGGCCGATCGCGCGATCTACTTCCAGGCACTCGATGAAAACTTGATGGCGATTCAAACCGAGCGAACCTACGTCAACTACAAGCCGGGCGAAACCCGCGCTTGCATCGGCTGCCACGAAACGCCCAACGACGCACCGGCCGGCATGCCGACGAGTATTCCCGTTGCGATGACAAGGGCACCTTCCGTTCCCGCTCCGCAGCCGGGCGAAGCAACCGCACAAAAGGTATTCGATTACGATCGCCAAATCCAACCGATCTGGAATCGGCTCTGCGTCGAGTGCCACAACGCGGAAAAGGCCGAAGGCGGACTGAACCTGTCGGGCGACGCCCAGGGTCAGTACTGCGTCTCTTACAATCAACTGATCAAGCTGGGCAAGTCGTCAAAGCAACTGCTCGGTAACCGACGACTGCGCGACGAAGATACCGGCTCGCAGCCGATCATCTACATCGCACCCTATATGCTCGGCGCGCTGAGCAGTCCGCTGGCCTCGTGGCTCGCCGACGGGAAGGTGCAACTGCACGATGACGCACTGAAGGCCTACGCCGATCATCTACGGAAGTCGCACAAAGACCTGACGATCAGCGACGACGAGCTACTGACGATCACGAACTGGCTGGACGTCAACTGCCCCTACCATCCGTCGTACTGGGGCCGCCTAAACGCCAAGTACGCCGACCATCCCAACTATCGCCCCGAGGTGACGTTCGAAGAAGCCCAAATGCGCAACGTCCCCGAGTCGATCCAACGGCGAGAAGCGGCCGGGCAGTAACCGTACGACGGACTTCCAAGTCCGTCGAGAGTTGACATCATACTTGAATGGCGGGCAGGACGATTCGTTTTCTGTTAACGCAAACCTTTGTCTAATTCTAGTAGCCAGATCCGACAGGCTACTATTGGCAACGGTTTGCGTTGGTCAGAAGTCCAATAACTCAACGCGTCTTTCAAGTGCGTCGTCAACCCTAGACGGACTTGGAAGTCCGTCCTACGGGCGCAAACAAATCGATCCGTCGACATGAATATCACTCCGGCGTGGCGAACAAAAACTCCGTGGGAGTTAGCGCCTTCGAACTGATTCGAACCTCGTCGATGTCGGCCCGGGCGTCGCGGCGGATTTTGCCATCGTAAAAACCGCGACCAACCGTCCACGTGCCTATCGAATTGATCAATTGGCCGGCAAATTCGGTTTCACCTTCGAGCTTATACCCTTTGCCATCGCAACGATCGACGTAGAGCTTGAGCTTCCGACCGTCCGATGTTGCAGCGACATTGTACCACTGATCCACAACCACGGGCGATTCACTCGTCACTCGACGCAACGTACTGGTCGAATCAATCGCTTCGATCGCGATCCGATTTTCGCGACCGCCGATACCAAGCTGCAGCGGCGCGGCCGGTCCGTCGGTCGGTTTGCCGTCTTTACCGACAATGCCATGATCGATACCGAGCACGGCAGGCCTTAAGGATGCCTCAACCGTCCACTCGCTGAACTGATACGTGTTGAGCGTGACCCGACTTCGCGAACGACCGGGATCGGTAAAGAGATCGTGCGTCGGCCCGTCACCACCCGCGCGATCATCCAAGCTGCCAAGATTCCGATCGCCCGTTTGCGAGATCTCTCGCGACGGAACCGCGCTGCCATGCTTTGGCGCGTTGCGATCGGAAAACGCGAAGAGGTGATTACGGTTGCCCGAGCTGTCCGCCGCCGCCACTCCTTCACGGACATTGCGATCGTGTGGCACGAGCCGGCCGGGCATACCCGCTTCGAATCGCCATCGCGCGACGGTATATAGCTTCGCTCGTGCCCCCGCATCGAGCAGCTCGATCGGCTCGTATAACTTTCGGTGCGCAGCCGCGATTCGCTCTGTGTCGAACTTCAGCACTTCGCGATCGTACGTCAGGAACCCGTTGATCTCGATCTCGACATCGGTCGTCTGCGTGTAAACGGCCGCAGCCAATCGCGAGCGAACCATCGGCACGAGCTGCTCGATCCGCTCGATGTACGCGTCGTGCAGAGCTTCGCGCGACTTATAACCACGATATCCCCAGTTCTTATCCTGCTGCCACAAATGACCGTCCAACGGCAGACCAAGCCCGCCGTATTCGCCCAGTATGACCGCGCGATCGGTCAGCGCCGGCGGCTGGGCCGGACCGGGATACTCGTGCAGATCATACATGTCACCCGCCGGAAAATCGTTGCCCCCGCTGGGAGCATCGACCAGCCGCGACGGGTCATACGCCTTGGTCCACGCAAGGATTCGCTCGGTGTCGTACTGCCCCCACGCTTCGTTGAAGGGCACCCAGCAGACGATACTCGGTGAGTTGAAATGCGAGTCGATCAGCCGTTTCAGCTCGAGCTCGAACTGCCGGGCCGACTCTTCCGTCCGCTCGATCTCCGTCCCGTGCCGCGGCCAAGGAGCGTTCACATCGCCATTGGGCATATCCTGCCACACCAGCAGACCGAGCCGATCGCAATGCGTGTACCATCGGGCGGGCTCGACCTTGACGTGCTTTCGCACCATGTTGAAACCGAGCTTCTTCGTCACCTCCAAATCGTAACGCAAGGCTTCGTCCGTCGGGGCCGTATAAAGTCCGTCCGGCCACCAGCCTTGATCGAGCGGCCCGAACTGGAACAGCGGTTTATTATTGAGGAACAATCGCAAGATACCGTTACAGTCCCGCTCCATCGAGATCTTCCGCATGCCGAAGTAGCTATCGACCCGGTCGACGATGTCGCCGTCCCGCTTCAGCGAGATCTTCAGACCGTAAAGGAACGGCGAGTCGGGCGACCACAGCTTTTGCGACGCGACAGGAAGTTCGAGCCATTCGCCCGGCCCTCCCGAGATTTCACCCGCCGGTCGACCCTCGTCAATCGCGACCGCTTCGATCGTGCAACCGTCGGTGGGTCCGCTAACGTCGATCTTTAGGCGCAGCACACCACGATCAATGTCCGGCACCATTCGCAAATCGCCGATCGACGCCTCGGGCACCGTCTCCAGCCAAACGGTCTGCCATATCCCAGTTACGGGCGTGTACCATATGCCACGAGGATTCTTCGTCTGCTTGCCTCGCGCCCCGTGCCCGTCGTCGGTCGGATCCCACACGCGGACGACGATTTCATTCTTGCCTTCGCTGCGAGCAAGTGCATCGGTAATATCACACGAGAACGGATCGTACCCACCGCGATGCGTCACAACTTCGATCCCGTTGACCCAAACGGTCGTCTCCCAATCGACCGCGCCGAAGTGAAGCAGCACGCGTTTATTGGACGAATCGGCCGGCGCATCGAACGTTCGCCGATACCAAAGACAACGATCCACACCAACGCGCTGCTTCACGCCCGAGAGCGCCGACTCGACAGGAAAGGGTACGAGGATTTGCCCGTCGAACTCATCCGGCCGTTCGTTGTCGCGTGGCACGATCGCATAATCCCAGAGCCCGTTCAAGTTGATCCACTCGTCCCGCACCATCTGCGGCCGCGGATATTCGCCATGCACGTTATCAGGCGAAACATCCGCCGCAAACCGCGTCATCAGCGGCGATTCCGCAGGTTGCCAAGCCTCGTCGGCGTGACAGTAGGACAAAAGTAGCAAAGATACGATCGTTAGGAGATAACTCTTTTTCATCAATAATTTCTCTTCATTACATAGATAACATTGAAATGGATTCTCTTACTATCCACTACCAAGATGAAGCCGATATTCTATCTTTCGAAACGCATCCCGGAATCCGCAGGAATGATATAGTCGCCTCGCAGGCTCGTTGTCGGCTTTGTAGCTAACCTTTATTTCATTCGCCCCCTCTTCGCGGAGGCGCCGAATGCCCTCATGAACTATAGCTCGGCCGATTCCCATTCGCTGAAACTTCTTGACGGTTCGAAGGGGCTCTATCAGACCGACTTTCGTTTCGGGATCGATCCAAAACAGTGCGTAGGCGGCAGTTTCGTTCGATGGATCGAAAACCGCATAATCGAGACCAGGCCGATAAAGCGAACATTGTGCGAGTCGCGATTCAACGTTGATCGGATTCCGGCCCGCAACCGTCATCGGATGCCGCAGGCCGGTCGCTTCGGCACGCCGCTTAAAGTAAAAACCTTCGGGAAGCTGTGAAGGTTGTGTCGGCTCGATTTCGAGGATCGTTTGAATCGTCGATTCACCCGATTCTTGCCACCCGCGTTTTTCGAGTGACTCGCGAAAAAGAACATCGTCGTCGCGAACGGTAACGATGGACGATTTCAACAACATACTCGACCAGTTCGGCAGGTTGGAAATGATTTCTAGCACGTCGGGCAATACTTCGCTCGCGATTCTCGCTTCGAAGGAAGGTAGCCGAAAGAAATCACAAATCCATCGCTCGCCTTCGTCGTACAGCAGCAGCGAGGCAACGAAATCATCGGCCTCGTCCAGCCAAAACGTCTGCATCCGCGGATTCGAGAATTCGTCTTCCCGCCACCACCACTGCAGGTCAGCCGCCTCGTAAAGCCCGGCCGACCGATCCTCCCGCCGAATCCGGTGCAACAGCGAGGTAATCGCGGTCAGATATTCAAGATCAGCCAAATGTTGCTTTTGAAGCTTCATCATATTTGATATCAATCAGCGATCCCAATGACATTCCAAACACCTACAACCAGCTTGAATGAGAAATTGATCCGCTAATGGGAACATTTCCTCTAGTCTGATAGCAAGTATGTGTAGTAATTCATATCTACGAGACGCCTTTGGAGCATTATGGCCACATTTCATCCGCCGAAACTGGGCGACTTCTTTAGCGATCTCTACAGCCTGCCTGAATGACATCTCACAATCATCACTCGAAATCGTTTTGCAAATTATTCTTTTCAATAAGCGACCGAGTGCTTGATCAATATCTTCCTTCAATTCACCGCGACCGTTAATCAACTACAGGCAGCTTGCCAAGCTGGCAACATTGGGAAACGCTCGAAATTGTGTGTTTTCATTTCGATTGTTCTGTTTCCATATCGTCTTCACTTTTCTCCACCCGCCGCATTCCGTGCCGAATGATTGTGGGCAAGATATAGAGAAACACTACGAGTCCGATGAAACCGAAAAAGATGGCTGCCATCATCGATAATGCGGCCGGGAATTGTTCACAACCGCAAATGAAATATTTCGCGTAAAGACGCTGCTGCCGGACGGTCAGATTCGCTGCCCCCGACTCGATCGTCAGCGTGGCAGTATAGTCGCCTTTCGCGAAAGGATCAAACCGGGCAACATAAATATCTTCACCAGGGGAATATCGGCAAACTTTGGTTTCATGGATTTCGATCGATTCGACAACATTCCCGTCCTGATCGGCGATCAAGAGCCGAGCAACGAGATCTTGAAACGAGACATCGAGCTCTCGATCCGATTTAATCGGCGGCGTGAGCTCGAGCAAAATCATCTCGCCATGCGATATACTGCACGTTTGACGAAAGGGAACACGAAGTTCCCCCGGCTTTGAAAGATCAACCGGCGTATCCATCGGCCGATCGTCAACCCATTGCCTAACCTTCAGATCGTGCAGATGCGCCTGCCACACGCAATAAGCCGCCATTGAGAAGCAAATGATTACGACCGTCAGCGCGATCGTTCTGCCAATCGCGATCTTACGCATCGGTTGACATTACTCCTTCGGCCTCGGCCCTATCCTCGTCGGCAGATGCGGCCTTTGCCTTGTTCTTATAATGTTCGATCACCCCGCCGATTACCGCGATTAGCGTCACGGTAGCGATATAGAAGGAAGCCATACGGTCGCCGGACTGAAACTGTTGCCACGCGACCGCGCCGGCAATGAAGCAGGCGGCGGCGGTTGCAATAACGCCGATCGTGTCCGATACCTCCTTGACTTTGTCCGACAGCGAACTTTTGATCCGAGCAGCCAACCAGCGCACGAAGACAGCCACGAACAGAAGCGCCGCGATCGCACCGAGCATTTGCCATTCCGTGAGCGTGAATTCGCGAAACAGCAAAAAAAGCACGACCGCGGAAAAACCGGCGAGCACCAGCGGCTTTCGAAAGATGCGAAACGCGGCGCCGACGAATTCTCGGCGCGTTACGATATCGAACATATCTCTTCTCCGACGTTTTTTCAGGAGCGGCGCAATCCTTGCGTCATCAATCGCCGCTCAAGATCGGCGGCTAAAGGTGGACGATGCCCACTACCCACTACTCCACAATCAAATCGATTGCGGCATCTGCGAAACGTTTGCCCAACTCGACGTAACCTTCGCGGTTGTAATGCAGACCGTCGTTTTCGCCGTTCAGCTCGTCCGTGTCGACCCACGCACCGCGGGGATCGGCTTCGGCGACGTCGACCTGCGCGTCGCGAACTTTCATCCAGTGCGGATAACGCTTGCATTCATTGTCGAAATCGCTTAATCGACCGATCACGAAGTTGATATCGTCCCGCTTCATATCCGTGCGAAGCTGAGCGACCAGACCGGCGAAGCTGGCCTGGTAGACTTCGCCGTGATTTTCTTTCGCGTCGCGTTCGCCTTGCATCCAGACGAACGTGATCGTCTGGAGCTTCTTACCCTTGATCGCGCCATCGACTTTGCCCATCAGCCGATCGTAGAGATCGCCCGTCGTTGCGGGCGCCACGCCTGCGGCCGACTTCCACGCTTTGTACTAACGGCGGATCGGCTGACCACCCAGGGCGTCTTTAACGACGAGCGTATTTTCGGCCCCGAACTTTTCCTCGACCGTGGGCGTAAACGACAACGCAGGGTTGAGCCCCGCCATGTTCGATTGTCCCGAAAGGATAAACAGATGCACGCCATCATCCGCCTGCGAAGGCGTGACAAAAAGGCAGAGGCAGGCAGTGAAGGCAAGAAGCAGAGCGATACGTTTCATGGTGGATTCTCCAAAAGATAAAATATACTGAGTCACATCGAGAATTAGATTCAAAACAAACAAAAGGAAACAACATTCACTTGAAATTCAAAACACAATAAACCGCGAAGAAACGAAGAATATTATCCAACTTTGATCGGTCGGCCGAAACAGGAACCACGCAAAAAGAATCAACCTTCTTGACTCTTCCTTTATCCCTTCGTTCCTTCGTGGTTATTTTCTTTCTTTATTCAATCTTCAAACAAGCGATCTTCGACCCGCTACGTACATAAAGCTTTCCTGCGACAATTGCGGCGTGCGACCAGACTTCGGTCTCCCGATCGTCGGGAAAAAGCTGCAGGCGGGAAATTAGTTCGTACTTTTCGCGATTCGCGCCCACTAACAACATATCGCCGTGAAGCGAGATGATCAGTACGCGCCCCTCGCCAGCGATGAGCGTCGTAAAACCGTAAAACGCCCGATCGCGTGACTTCCATAACAGTTCGAGCGACTCCGCGTCGAGGCAATAAAGACTCGCGTTGTGCGCGCCAAAGATCATACCGCGATGCGCGACAGGCGACACCATGTCGGGCGCGAGATCGTCGAATCGGCTGTCCGGCTGGGCCCGATATCGGACCGGTCCGACCGATCGACCGGCGAAGTTGTAGAGCCTCGCACTGTTATTCTCGGTCGCCACGAAAAGCTCGTCGCGGATCGGAATCGGCGTCGGCACGTTGAAGTCGCCCGGCTCTTCGGGCTCGATCTCCCACAGCAGTCCGCCGGTTTCCGAACACCACCCGCAGAGCGAGTCTGCCGTGTAACCGATGATCTGCCTGCGACCTGCAAAGTCGGCGGGCACAAGCGACGCGTACGCTGCCTCGCTGCCTTTGTTCTTCCAGACCGTCTGTCCCGTATAACGATTGAGCCCGACGAGCGACGCATCCGGCGCTCCGGGATTGACAATCAAAAGCTCGTCGATCACAAGCGGTGTCGCCGAATATCCCCACTTGGGCAGTTTCGCGTCGAAGTCGTCAGCTAAATGCCGCCGCCAGATCACGCGTCCGGTTTCCAAATCGACGCAATGCAGATGCCCCAAAGCGCCTAGCAAATAAACACGGCCGTCGTAAATCACGGGCGTCGCGCGGGGTGAGTTCGTGTAATCCATCGCGCCCGATGCTTCGTACTGAAGCGTCCACGCCGGCTCGCCCGTTTCCGCATCGACGCATCGCCAGATATCGTCCGCGTCATCGGCCGATTTATCGGCGAAGATGACACGACCTTCAGAGACAGCAATCCCCGAATGTCCAGGCCCGGTCGTGTCGCACTGCCATAGGGGTTCGAACCGTTCCGGCAGATTCTCGGGCACATGCATACTAACGCCGTCGCGCCGAGGACCACGGAACTGCGGCCAATCGGTGCGACATTCCATCGATACGGTCGGATGCGGGCGAACGTCGTCGCTCTCTTCTATCACAACGCGGAAACCGATAATATAATCACAATACCAGCCACGAAGATCGCAACCGGCCCGGCCGGCCACGCGGCACCGCGGAGGACTACTGAGCCACGATCCACCGCGGATCACCCGCTGATGTCCAGTCTCCGGCCCGAGCGGATCGACCGCGAGCGAGGTCTTATAGTAGTTATGCCCGAAGCGATCGGCGCACCACTCCCAGACGTTGCCCGTCATATCTTTTAGGCCGAACTTGTTCGCACGGTACGATCCGACGGGCGAGGTGAAGAGATACCCGTCGGTCCAGGGGAATGCCCGCCATCCGCGGTAAGTTTCGCGAGCCGTTTTGTCGGCCGCGTTGGCCCAGCCTTCGCCCTCTTCCCATTCATCGCCCCAGGGATAGGACGTGTCGGCGCCAGCCCGAGCGGCATATTCGTATTGAGCCTCGGTCGGCAGACGAACCGCACGACCGCTTTTTTCACTTAGCCATCGACAAAACGCAACGGCGTCGTCGAAACTGACGCAGATAACCGGGTGCTCATCGGTCTGCTCGAAACCGGGATTCCGCCACGACGCATAGGCAACCTTATCCCAGGCATAGCGATTCCAGGCGAACGCCCAACCTTCGCGCTCGGCCTGCGTGCGATATCCGCTCTCTTTGATAAACGCTGCGAATTGCCCTCGCGAGATTTCGCACACGCTCATATCGAACGGTCGCGAAACGGTCACTTCGTGGCGTGGATCTTCGCGTCCGTCACGAATTCGAAACGGATCGTCCGGGTCGGCCCCCATCTGGAATTTCCCCGCCGGAACGCGAACCAGATCGATCGCCACGCCGTCAGCAAGCTCGATCGTCGACCGCTCCGGCTCGTCAGCCTGAAGCGCCGCTGGCAAGAATACGACAAGCAGCAGGGCGACAAAGATTTTCGTTGGACAATCCATGATCTCATCCGTGGATTTCGGCGGCGGAAGGAAGCAGTACGGGGCAATCTCCAGTATATCGAAACTGCCGGGCCGAATCAAGCAATCTCGACTGGGGTTTTCGTCAACATAACCGGCCGATTCGTGTGGCTTTTGCTCGGCGATTCGATAATAATAGAGGAATCGATCTGCATTTCATCCACCTCGCCTCGAAAAGGACACGATAATGAACACACCTCGAATCTCTCGACGAACGGCGCTCGGCTGCACGGCGGCCGTGGCGGCTCCGCTTTTTGTTTCGCCCCGAGCGCTCGGTTTTGAAGATAAACCGGCCGCGAGCGAGCGACTGGCGATCGGATATATCGGCGTCGG
>Ga0180430_10001555_pt1 | contig 22104 bp, 14 predicted proteins | sample SS_ome_9_FD_132999 | JGI IMG/M metagenome (GOLD analysis project Ga0180430, IMG submission 132999) | Hypersaline lake sediment archaeal communities from the Salton Sea, California, USA - SS_1_S_2 metaG | ecosystem: Environmental > Aquatic > Non-marine Saline and Alkaline > Hypersaline >... | reverse complement strand
GCTGGCCTGGGCGCTTATCGCGGTGACCCAGACGCCCATCTTCCGCCCGCCGAGCATGAAGTCCTCCAGCGTTCGGTTGAATCGCATGCAGTAAACGCCGATCGCCGCAAGTGCGATCAAGTACATCACAAATACGCTTAGAAGCCACATGATGCGGTGCGTGGGGTCAGAGCCTCATTAGTCATTAAGGAACAGCCGTACATATGCGCACATATGTGGAATAGTCCTTAATGACTAATGAGGCTCTGACCCCACCATTCCTTATTTTGGCGCCAGGCGGATGCGTACGTCGGCGACTGTGTTTCCGACGTCGGCCGGTCCGACCAGCAGGGGGTTGATGTCCAGTTCGGTTATTCTCGGATGATCCGCTGTCAGTTGTCCCAGACGGCGAATACACTCTTCGATTCCCGCCACGTCCGCGGCGGCCGCCGCGCGAGCGCCGGTCAGGATCTCATAGGCCTTTACGCCGCGGACCATCGACGCGGCCCGCTCGGCGGTCACCGGAGCCAAGGCGAACGTGACGTCCTTGAACACTTCGACGAACAGTCCGCCGAGTCCGAACATGACCGTCGGGCCGAACACGTTGTCGCGCTTGGCGCCGAGGATCACTTCTCTGCCCGACGGTATCATCGGGCGTACGATCGCACCGACGATCCTCGCCTTGGGCATGATCTGTGCGATGTGGCGCATCATCGCATCCCACGCGGCGCCGACCGCGTCGGGGCCGTCCAGATCGAGCGCCACGCCTTTAACGTCGAACTTGTGGACGATGTCGGGGCTGACGACTCGCAGCACCGCCGGTCCGTCCAGTTGCGAGGCGAAAGCCGCCGCCTCGTCGCCGGTGGTGCACAGCTTGTACTGCGGGACGGGGAATCCGTAGGCGTCGAGGACCGCCAGGCACTGGTCCTCTCCCATGTATCCTTCGGGCGCCGAGTTGATAATCGCCCTGGCGGTTCCCACATCCGCAGGCAGCGTCTGGGCGTCCGGTGCGGGCGAGTTCTTCCACTCGTTGAAAACATTGCTGTCCAGCAGCGCCTTGCAGGCCCACTCGGGCAGGATGTAGTGCGGGATCCGGGCGGCCTGGAGGATGTCGATGCCGACCTGCACGTCCTGTGCGCCCATGAACGAACAAGCCAGCGGCTTGTCGGTCCGCTCGTGTCCGTCGACCACGCATCGGGCGATGTCTTCGATGTCGGTCATCGACTGCGGCGTCAGGATCACAAGCGCCTGATCGACGTTCTCGTCGTCGAGGACCGCTTCGATCGCCGCCGAATATCGATCGGCTCGCGCGTCTCCGATCACGTCTACGGGGTTCTTTATGTTCGCCGCCGCCGGCAGGGCGGTCTTGAGTTTCCTGGTTGTCTCTTCGCCGAATCGCGGTATCTCCAGGCCCATTCCCACCGCGGCGTCGGTGGCCATTACTCCCGGCCCGCCGGCGTTGGTTACGATTGCGAGCTTGCGGCCCTTCGGCGGCGGCTGGTAGGTCATCATGATCGCCGAGTTGAACATCTCGTCGATCGTATCGACGCGGATGATCCCGGCCTCCTTGAGCACCGCGTCGCAGATCGCGTCTTCGCCGGCGAGAGATCCGGTGTGGCTGGCCGCGGCGTCGGCGCCCTGGACGGTGCGGCCGGACTTGATCAGCAGGATCGGCTTGGCGCCCGGTCCGCGGGTTATTTCCCGGGCGGCTTCAATCAGTCCGCGCCCGTCGCGCAACTCCTCGAGATACAGCAGTATCACGTCGGTCTTCGGATCCTTGTGGAGGTACCGCATCAGGTCGATTTCCGTGACGCCGGCCTTGTTGCCGAAACTCACGAACTTCGAGAATCCGATTCCCTTGCCCAGAGCGTAGTCCAGCACCGCGGTGCACAGCGCGCCCGACTGGCTGAGGAACGCGATGCGCCCTTCGGCGGGCATCTTCCGCGCGAACGAGGCGTTGAGCATCGACGTAGGATCGGTGTTGATCACTCCCAGGCAGTTCGGCCCGATAAGCTTGATGTCGTACTGATCGCACAGCTCCTTGATCTTCGCCTCACGCTTGACGCCTTCCGGCCCCACCTCACGGAAGCCGGCGGAGATCATGATGATCGACTTTACGCCCTTTTCGCCGCACTGCCGGACGGCCTTGTGGCAGACGTTGCCAGGGTAGACGATAACCGCCTGGTCGATCTGGTCGGGGATGTCCACGACGTACCGGTGGGCCTTGACTGCGTATATGCTCCGCTTGAACGGGGCGACAGGATACAGCACGCCGGTGTATCCGCTGGTGAGAATGTTGCGGAAAATGTCGTTCGGGACGGTGTCCGGTGTCGGAACCACGCCGAGAACGGCCACGGATTTGGGGTAGAAAATGCTGTCCAGCGGATGCGATTCGGCGTCGTGATTGGCGGTCATGTCTTGTGGGGCTCCATTGCCTGGCGCGCGTAGCGGATGCGGCCCGTGGGCTGCATCCGTACGCATCATGGGATGATTGCAATTCGCACTAGTCGACCTGTACGCCCTGGTCGGCGCAGACTCGTGTGATGAACTCGGTCGCCGACCCGACGGTCTCAACGGCCAGCGCGGCGTCTTCGTCCATCTCGATGCCGAACTCCTCTTCGAACATCGCCACCAGTTCGACCGACTGCACGCTTTCTGCGCCCAGGTCGAACGTGAAGCTGTGTTCGGCGAGTATCTCGCTGGGATCGATGTTAAGCGTTCTGCCGGTTACGGCCTTTACTCTTTCTTCCACTGTCGCCAATGTCTTGTCTCCTGGTTCGGCGCGCTTTGCGCGTTGATTGTCAGTTTCAGAGCTACTTCCTGCCCATCGACATCTGCCTGCGGCCCTTCTGGACCGCCGCCAATCGCGGGCCGGCGGTCAGTTCGAAGATCTCGTCGAACATCGCCTGGTGCGAGTCGGTGAATTCCTTGCCGCGTCTGGGCATAGCCGCACGTGCGGTTTCGTACAGTTTCTTCTTGCCGAATCCCTTGGTCACCACGCCCTTGAGGAACCACGCGAACGAAGGGATGAATTTCGGCAGCGGTTCGCCGGAGGCCATTATCAGACCCATCGCGCCGACGACCGAGCCGGTGTTGAACAGCGTTCCGATCGAGGTCTTGGTGTGATCGCCGATCAGCGAGCCGACTTTTGTCGAGCCGGTGTCGATCGGCGGTCGGCCGCCGAGCATAACCGAAACGGACCCGTAATCGTTCTTCAGGTCGCTGTTGGTCGTCATCGCTCCGAGGTTGACCCACGATCCGACGTACGCGTGGCCGAGGAAACCGTCGTGGTACTTGTTGGAGTATTCCTGGATGATCGACTCTTCGATTTCGCCGCCGATTCGGCAGCAGGGACCGATCGAGTTGCCCTCTCGGCATTTCGCGCCGAGCAGGATCGAGTTCTTGCCGACGTAGCAGGGGCCTTCGACTCTGGTAAACGGGTGGATCTCGACGTTTTCGTCGATGTAGATCGGGCCGTGTTCGGCGTCTAAGACGACCATCGGGTGGACCTTGGCTCCCGGAGCGATGAACACCTCGGAGCGGCTTCCGCGGATTGCGTTGGGCTGTTCGACAACGCCTTCGATCCCGCCGCGTCCGATCGCGGCGAAGTCGACGGTCAGTTGATCGGGATTGGCCAGCATGAGGTCCCACGCGTAGTTCCACGTGGGCAAGTCGGCCTGCTCGTTGGAAAGGACCTCGCGTGCGTTTGCGACCCAGGCTTCGACGCCGTCGCCGGAGATCTTGTCGATGTCGCCGACACGGACAAGCGCGTACAGCAGGGCGCCTTCGGAGCTGACGACGACCTTGCTGGGCCCGTCGACTTCGATGTCCAGCGAGTCGGCCTTCACGATCGGATTGACAAGCAGCAGATCGTCGCCGCCGAGTTGGGCGATGTCGTTGACCGGCATGTCGGTTTCCATGCGGAAAACGTCGGCCATGTATTCGGGAATGAAGCATGCGACCGAGTCGCAACTGGTGGCGATGATGAGTTTCTCAGCGAGATTGGTTATGCCGCACCGCAGTTCGAACAGCGGGCGGGACAGTCCGACCGGATCGAAGTTTCGTCGCCCGGATGCGTCTATGTCAAGCAGTATGAGTTTCAATGCTCGTATCTCCTGTGCAGGCCCGTTTTGCGGGCTGTCGTGTCCGGTTCGCTCAGGCCTGCGGCGCGCCGGGCTTCATTTTCTGGACCCAGTTGTAGTACTCGGTCATCTCGAGTTCGCCGGCCGCGGCGGTGTCGAGATACGCCGTGACTTCCGGGTGCATCTGCAGGGCGCTGGCGGTGTACTGGCTGCAGACGGCGCCTTCGATCGCGTGTTTGGCGGCCTGGGCCTTGTTCTCGCCGTTGATCAGCAGGATGATCTCGCGTGCGTCGAGAATCGTCCCGACTCCCATCGTGATCGCGTAGATCGGGACGTCGTCGCGATTCTCGAAGAACCGCGCGTTGTCGTCGATCGTCTGCTTGGCCAGCGTCTTGAGCCGGGTTCGCGACCCGAGGCTGCTGCCGGGCTCATTGAAGGCGATGTGCCCGTCGGAGCCGATCCCGAGGACCTGCAGATCGATCCCGCCGCAATCTTCGATACGCTGTTCGTACCAGTCGCAGAATGCGGTGTAGTTGCTGGTCGTGCCCGAGGGCACGTAGATGTTCTGCCGCGGCACATTGATGTGCTTGAACAGGTTCTCGTGCATGAAGTAGTGATAGCTCTGCGGGTGACTCGGCGGCACGCCGACGTACTCGTCGAGATTGAAAGTCGTGACCTGCGAGAAGTCCAGGCCCTCTTGGCGGTGCATGCGGACCAACTCCTGGTACATGCCCTGGGGGGTCGAACCGGTGGCCAGGCCGAGGACGGCGTTGGGCTTGGTGTTCAGGACTTCGGCGACTTGTTGAGCGGCGGCGACGCTCATCTCTTCGTAAGTTTCCTTGATATAGACTTCCACGTTAGTGAGTCTCCTTGTGCTGCAGGCGTTAAAAAGATGACGTACTGGGGCCGAATTTGCGTATTGGCGTCGAAACTGAAGATGAATATTAACCGCCCGAGCCCCCGGAAGCAAGCTAACGGCAGTAACGGCCAGTAACGGCGAGAGGCGTGTAACGGCAAAGACTGTGGTCAGTGGCCAGTAAAGACTAACGGCCTACGGCAACATAAACGTCTGGCGCTATTGCCGTTGACGTTGATGTTGCCGTTAGTCGCTGCCGTCACTGGTCACTGACCACAGTCGTTGCCGTTACACGCCTCTCGCCGTTACTGTCCTTTACTGTCCGTTTTCCGCGTATGAATTGGGTACTACGCTTAGTTTTGAGACGTATCTCAATCCGGCCGGCTTGATGTCGTCGTCCAGCCGGTTGATTGTGATCTCGGTGTTGCCCCTTAACGTCATCGGCAGATCCTTCAGCCCTAGAATTGAGCCGGTGAGCTGTCCGCCGAGGCTGCTGTTGCCGGTGAACTCCAACTGATCGCCGGCAATGATGCCGTTAATCCCGCAGTTGTTGCCTGAGAACTTCAGCGAGAATCCCGGCGCGAGAACGGCTGTTCCCCTCATCTCCTTGACCGCGGCGAACTCCTCGGTGTCCGGAAGGACGTCCACCCCGCGAACAAAGAGATTGCCGTTGAACGTCAGTTGGTTGCCCGATATCGGCAGATCGCTCCCGTCTTCGGTCACCACGAAGCCGTTGAGAACCAAGTTGCCGTTGAACTTGATCTTGTTCGGCGCCTCGACGTAGACGATGCCGTTAATGATCATGTTCCCGTTGAAGTTCGGATTCAGATTGGCCGGCACGTATACGTTGTTGAGAATCTTGTTACTGTGATTCCTTCCAGTCAACACGGTCGTCGCCAGCGCCGGAAACGGGCTCAGGTCGAATTCGGGGAACTCCGGTTCGTCCTGGCCGAAATGGGTGTGTTCGGCGAGTATGTCGTCGATATCGTCTTCGCCGCCGATTTCCACGTTGCCCGAGAGGCTGACAGCCGCGGGATTGTCAGTGCACAGGAACAGGTCTCCGTCCAGTTCGGGATTGCCGTTGGCGCTGATGACGGTCGAAGCGAAAGCCGACGAGAACAAACTGGCGTCGTCGGAGGACCCCATCGCGCGGATTTTCGCGTTTCCGGACATCGAGACCGTGCCCTTGGTCGCTATCCCGTAGGCCATCGCGCCCGGCGGGATCATTGTGAGCTTCATGTCCAGCGAGACTGTCCGTGAGATTCCGTCGGACGCTCCGGTGACCGAGACTCGGCACCGCTGATTGTTGTTGCCGTCAGGGCTCAGGCGTGTGATCGTGCAGGCGAACGCCAGATCGCCGGCGGTGATCGTCGGCACTGTCACCGTAGACTCGGTGCAGCTTATCGCCGACCCGCCGAGATTCGGCGTGTCGTTCATGACCCCGCCAAGAGCATCGGCGATATCGCTGGTCAGGGTTTCATACGTGGTGTTCCCGGAAATTGACGCGTCGGAGATTGTCTGGAGCATAAACGCCAGGCCGCTCTCGGCCGACACCTGTGCGGAGAAATCACGCCGCATATTTTCACTGCGAGCGAGATTCAGATTACTCCCCGACGCCAGCGTAACGGCCAGAGAAGTGCACAACGCCAGTATCACCAGAGAGAGGATATAGGCCACGCCATGCCTCAAGTGGCTGCGAGATCGGGATTTAGAATTCTTAGTAACCATTGTTTTCACCTTCACAGACTGTATGCTTGAAGGATAGGATTCAATCCGTGCAAAAGCAAAACGCGCGCTCATCGACGCCTTAACGCCGTTTGTCGTGAATCGCGGGCTGTTTCTTCAGTTTCGCGCATTGCGGCTTCCGGCGGCGGCGTTCGTGTTTTTCGAGGCAACAAGCAGTTGCCGTTGTCGTTCTTATCGCTTAGATTGCATGTCGTATGCGGCAGCCTGCCGACTGACGGAATCACGCCGTAACAAGGACAAGGCAAATGAAGAAACTGATCGCCCTGAGTATTGTAGCCGCGTGCGTTTGCGGTTCACTTATGACAGCCTCGCTGGCCGCTCGCAAGAAGAAGGCGCCGCCGCCCAAGCTGGAGCTTGTCGGAGCCGTCAAGCATCGGTTCCTCGGCAGCAGCTACAGTCACCAGGGCGGGAAGGTCTACATCGTCGACAAAGCCGGCAAGATCGAGTGGGACTTCCCCGCGCCCAGGGCGCAGGACATATTCATGCTCAAGGGCGGCCGCGTGCTGTTCAACACCAACCGCGGCGCTAAGATCGTCAGCGTCAAGGACAAGAAGGTCCTGTGGGAGTACACCCACCAGGCCAAGGGCAGGTTCGAGATCCACTCGGTCCAGCCGCTGGACAACGGAAACGTGTTGATCACCGTCTGCGGAGAGAGCAGGATCATTGAAGTCGACACCGACGGCAAGGTCGCCAAGACGATCAGCTTCAAGGATGTCTCCAAACACGCCGGAAACGGACACATGGAGCTGCGCGACAGCCTTAAGACAAAGAGAGGCACGTATTTCGTGGCGTTCCTGCAGGAAGGCGTCATCCGCGAGTTCGATGCTGATTCGAAAGTGATCCGCACGATCAAGCTCGACTGTTTCAAGGCCAGAGGCGTCTCGACGGTCCAGGAGTTGAAGAACGGCAATCTAGTCGTCGGCGGGGCATACGGGCGGAACGTCGTCGAAATCGACAAGAACGACAAGGTAGTCTGGTCGCTGACCGAGAAGGACATCGAGGGTCTGGACCTCGGCTACGTCGCCACCGCCAAGCGCCTGGAAAACGGAAACACCCTGGTCAGCCTCTACCACGGCTCGTACGCGTTCTTCGAGGTGACGAAAGACAAAAGAATAGTATGGAGCATAAAAGGCGGCCCGTTCCGCGCGACAACCGCGATCGAATACCTCGACTGACGGGTTGTGCTAAAGAGCCAGCGTTTTCAGCCAGGCCGGAAGGTTGGTCACCAGAGTGTCCCCGCCGTCGATCGGTTTGCTCGTGCGGCAGACCAGGATGCGGCGGGATGCTCCGATGATGTCGGCTGTTTTCCTCAGGCCCGCCATATCGCCGGTGGAAGGATTGCTTGTCAACTTGATCTCCGCAGCCCATATTTCCCCGGCGAAATCAAGTATCAGATCCGCCTCCTTCTGATCGCTGGTTCGCATGTAGAAGTACTTGCACGTTCTGTCCAGCACCGCCAGCGTAGAGAGGGTCTGTTCGATCACGAAACCCTCCCAACTGGCTCCGATCCACGGCTGGGTCATGAGGTGATCGAAATCGCGAACGCCCATTAGCGAATGCAGGAGCCCGGTGTCTCGAATGTAGAGTTTGGGGCTCTTGACCATTCGTTTTCTTATGTTGGCGTGGAAAGGCTGCAATCGCCTGAAAAGGAAGGTTCCGTCGAGAAAATCCATGTAGTTGTTAATCGTTTGAAACGACAATCCCATGCTTGATGCGATTCGGGAGGCGTTCCATGATTGGGCGTGAGCAGCAGCCAGCATCGACAAAAGTTGTTGAGTTGTTTGCGGCTTGGCCGGCCAGCCCCATTGCGGCAGGTCTCGCATTGTCAGCGTACGGATGTAACTTTCGGGCCACTGGGGATAGGTTTCGGTGTCGAGGACTCCCCCGTCGGGGTAGCCGCCATAGAACCACAGCGCATCGATCTGGGATTCCTTCAACTCAGGAAGGATCAGCGGAGACAACTCGACTATCGCCATACGTCCGGCCAGTGATTCCGACACCTGTGTCATAAGCGCCGGCGAAACCGACCCCAGCAGAAGAAAACGTCCGTTTCGTTTGCGGTCTTGATCGATTGCGACGCGAAGTCTTACGAACAGTTCGGGGAGGCATTGGGCTTCATCAAGGATCACCAGCGATTCCTCGTTGATGATCGTATCCCACTGGAGATCGAGTTTCTGCTGATCGGCGGGGTTCTCGATGTCGAAGTAGGCGCCGCCCAGCGTCTTGGCCAGAGTCGTCTTCCCGCACTGCCGGGGACCGAGGAGCACAACGGCGGGGAAGTGCTCAAGACGATTCTGTATTATCCGTTTCTGCTTCCGAGGGATCATTTCTTGCAAATTACAAATCATTTTGTAATTTGCAAGAACAATCTTGCCCGCCAGATAGCTGCCGGGTTAACGTTTTCGGCGGCTAAGGACTGTAACATGTCTTTGTAGTCTTCGTTCAGCATCGTGGTCTTTGCTCAGGGACACCGCCTCGACAGTGAGCGGCCAGACGAGACTTATGCGACTGGCGGGAGTGCCGGGAACGAAGTCGTCGTTGTCAATGTCCGAAATGCGGGCGATCCTGGTTACGGTCCTGTCCATGACGTTATTATGCCATTTGCAAGGTGTTAACGCAATCTCACCGTCCGTTTACCACGTTTTGCCGAGCGCCGCTGAGGAAGGCTCTCACGTTTTCAACCGACGTGTCGATGAGTCTTTCGCGTGCTTCTCTTGTCGCCCAGGCTATGTGGGGGGTTATGCAGCAGTTCCTGGCGCTCAGCAGCGGGTTGTCGCCCGGCGGGGGTTCTGCGCATAGAACGTCGAGTCCGGCTCCTGCGATCTGTCCCGCGTTCAGTGCGTCCGCCAGGGCCTGCTGATCGACAAGCGGCCCGCGGCTGGTGTTTATCAGGAACGCACTTGGCTTCATCCGCGACAGACACTCGGCGTTTATCATTCGTTCGGTGGCGTCGGTCAGCGGGCAATGGAGCGTTATGACATCGCTGACCGCCAGCAGCTCGTCGAGTTGGACCGGCGTGCAGTCGGCGGCTTCGATCGCCGCGGGGTTGTTGTCGTATCCGATCACGTTCATTCCGAACGCCGCGGCGAGTTTCGCCGTCGCTTGTCCGATTCGCCCGAGCCCGATCACGCCCATGGTCTTGCCGGCCAGTTCGATAAGCGGATAGTCCCAGTAGCAGAAGTCCGGCGAAGAGGTCCATTTGCCTTCACGCGCCGTCCGGCTGTGGTCGCCTACATGATGCACCAGATTAAGCAGATGCGCGAACACCATTTGCGCCACCGAAAGTGTGCTGTACGTCGGCACGTTGGCGACGACGATACCCTTAGCGACCGCCGCGTCGGTGTCGACGATGTTGAATCCCGTCGCCAGCACGCCGATGTATTTGCAGTCGGGCAGTTGATCGAGCATCTCGCCCGACAGCACAGTCTTGTTGGTCAGCAGGATTTCCGCCCCCGCGGCCCGATGGACCGTCTGATCGGCAGCCGTGCGATCATACACCTTGCAGTCGCCCAGCGCTTCGAGGGCCTCCCAACTCAGGTCGCCGGGGTTCAACGCATATCCGTCAAGAACAACGATTCTCATTTTGGATCTCCTTTCACCGCGCCCGCGATTATAGCCGTTCGGCGGTCCGGCGTCAGCAGGCGGCTTGATCTCCTTTGAACGTATGGCCGAATAGATTAGAATAGCGGACCTGCTTCTGCGTTAGATATTGCGGATTGTAAGCGCCCCCTGAAGGAATCACGAGGATAGTTTTATGAAACGAACGTTTCTTATGGCGACGGTTATTCTGGCGGCCCATACCGCGGCCCGGGCGGCGAAGGACATAGTTATCGCCGACTTCGAGGGCAAGGACTACGGCGCCTGGAAAGCTGACGGCGACGCATTCGGCTCCGCGCCCGCGGCCGGAACGATCGGCAGGCAGCAGCGCGTCAGCGGATTTATGGGCAAGGGGCTGGTCAACACGTACCTCAAGGGCGACCCGTCCATGGGCACGCTGACCTCGCCTGAGTTCAAGATCGAACGGAACTGCATCAACTTCCTGATCGGCGGCGGCTCCCACGCCGGCAGGACCTGCATCGACCTGATCGTCGGAAAGAAGGTGATGCGCACCGCCGTAGGATCGAATAACGAGCGACTGGACTGGCGGAGCTGGGACGTTCGCGTCCTGAGAGGAAGGACCGCGCGAATACAGATCGTTGACGACTCGACTGACGGCTGGGGGCATATCAACGTCGACCACATTGTTCAGAGCGACAAGGCCCGCCGCGCGAAAGTCGCGCCGAGGAAACCGGCCCGACCGCGCAATCGCAAAATCAAAACGCCGTTGACCCCGGAGCAAATCGCCGCCCAGAAGAAAGCGGCTGTCGATCTGCTCACGAAGAACGGTGTCGAAGAGATCATCTTCGCCGCGCGCCAGGTAGACGGCGACGGGCACTGGTACGCCAACTTCAGCTACTGGTCCAATAATCCCAAGCGGACGCTCTACCACCCCGGCGGGCGACTGTGCCGAATGAACGTGAAGACCGGCGAGGTCAAGTGCCTGGTGGACGACCCGACCGGCGGGGTGCGCGATCCGCACCTGCACTACGACGCGAAGAAGATCCTGTTTTCGTATCGCAGAGGCGGACAGCCCTATTACCACCTCTACGAGATCAACATCGACGGGACCAATCTCAAGCAGATCACCAAAGGCAAGTTCGACGACATCGAACCGGTCTACCTGCCCGACGGCGACATAATCTTCTGTTCGTCGCGGGCCAACCGCTTCGTGCAGTGCTACTTCGTCCGAGTGGCGACAGTCCATCGCTGCAAGCCTGACGGAACCCGAATCCGGATGCTGTCGGCGAATCTCGAGCAGGACAACACCCCCTGGATCCTGCCCGACGGGCGAATCCTGCACCAGCGATGGGAGTATATCGATCGCTCGCAGGTCCTGTACCACCATCTGTGGACGATGAATCCCGACGGCACCAACCAGATGGTCTACTACGGAAACATGCACGCCGGCACGGTGATGATCGACGCCAAACCGATCCCCGAGACCGACAAGGTCGTCGTATCGTTTTCGCCGGGCCACGGGCGCAAGGAGCACGCCGGCTTCGTCACCGTCGTCGATCCGCGGAACGGGCCAGACGACCGCAAGATGGCCGTGCGGATCAACAATGACGGTTCGCTGCGCGACCCTTACCCGGTGTCGGAGGACTGCTTCCTGGCCGCCCGTGAGACCGATATCCGCGTGCTGGACGACAAGGGCAATTCACACATGCTCTACGATCTGCCCAAGGAGTGGGTCATCGGTCCGATGAAGGTCCACGAGCCTCGCCCGATTCGCACCAGGAAGCGTGAGCGGATGATTCCCGATCGGATCAACCCCGCGGCGCCTACGGGGACCGTGATGCTGCAGGACGTCTACATCGGGCGGAAGATGACCGGCGTAAAACGCGGCGAGATCAAGAAACTCCTGGTCATCGAGGCGCTTCCCAAGCCGATCAACTTCTCCGGCGGCATGGAGCCGCTGACCATCGGCGGATCGTTCACCATGGAGAGAATTCTGGGAACCGTGCCGGTCGAGGCCGACGGGTCGGCGAACTTCGAACTTCCCGCTTTGCGCAGCCTGTTTTTTGTGGCGCTGGATGAAAACGATCTGAGCGTCAAGCGCATGCAGAGTTTCATGACCGTCCAGCCGGGCGAGCGTTTGAGTTGCGTAGGCTGCCACGAAGATCGAGGCACGGCGGCTCCTCCCGGCGTGCGGTCCAAAGCGATGCTGCGCCAGCCCGACCGGATCAGGCCGATCGTCGGCTTCCCGGACATCTTCGATTTCCCGCGCGACATCCAGCCGATACTCGACAGGCATTGCGTCCCCTGCCACGGACCGACGAAGACCGCCAGGGGCGGGCCTTACGCCGGCAAAGTGCTGCTCGACGGCGGACGCGGACCGATGTACTCGCACAGCTACCGGACCATAACGAATCGCCGACTTGTCGCCGACGGTCGAAACGGAAACGGAAACCGCGCCCCGCGCACCATCGGATCGTCGGCCAGCAAACTGATGAAGCTGATCGACGGGTCGCACTACAAGGTCAAGGTCTCCGCCCGCGAAAAAACGATGATCCGCCTCTGGATCGAATCGGCGGCGTTGTATCCCGGCACGTACGCCGCGCTGGGAACCGGTTCGGTCGGCGGGATGAGACATCTTCCCAAAGCCGCCGCGGCGAGCTGCGGCAAGTGCCACAAAGGCATGAAGTTCGACATGAAAATGGCGGTCAACCTGACCGAGCCGGAAAAATCGCTGGTGTTGACCAAGCCCTTGAACGGCATGATCCGTAAGGTCACAAGGAACGGCGAGACCGTCAACGAATGCGTCAAGGTCTTCAAGGACGCCAAGGATCCGCTCTACCAGACGATCCTGACAGAGATCGGAAAGCACAAAGCCGGACTCGACCGCATCAAGCGATTCGACATGCCCGACTTCCGGCCCAACATTCACTATCTGCGCGAGATGAAGGTTTACGGCGTTTTGCCGCCGGACTTTGATCTCGAAAAAGACCCGGCCAATCCGTACGAACTCGACAGGAAATACTGGAAGTCGATGTGGTACAAACCCAAGACAGTCGCCGGCGTCTTGAGCGAGTAATCCGACCGACCGGACAATCTACAAAAAACACACCCAGGAGAACTGTTATGACGCGATGGACGATAGTAGGCGGAATTCTTGCATGCCTGGCGCTGACGCACCCGGCTGATGCGGCGAGCAAAGAGACCGAAAAAGCCTCCGCCGAGCTTCTGAAGCGCGGCGTGGAGGAGATCATCTTCGCCGCCCGACGCGTTGACAGCGACGGACACTGGTACGCCAACTTCAGCTACAATTCGCAGAATCCCAACCGAAAGTACTATCACGACGGCGGTCTGCTCGGGCTCCTGGACGTCAAGACCGGCAAGGTCACCCCCCTGGTCGACGATCCAAAGGGCGGCGTCCGCGACCCGCACGTCCACTACGACGGAAAGAAGATCCTCTTCTCGTATCGTAAGGGCGGCACGCCGTACTACCATCTTTACGAGATCAACATCGACGGGTCCGGCCTCAAGCAGATCACCAACTCCAAGCACGACGACATCGAGGCGATCTACCTGCCCGACGGCGACATCGTGTTCTGCTCGTCGCGGTCCAACCGGTTCGTGCAGTGCTGGTTCACGCGCGTGGCGAACATCCACCGCTGCAAGGCCGACGGAAGCGACCCGCGCCCGCTGTCGTGCAACCTCGAACAGGACAACACCCCCTGGCTCCTGCCCGACGGGCGAATCCTCCACCAGCGATGGGAGTATATCGACCGATCGCGCGTCCGGTTCCATCACCTCTGGACGATGAATCCCGACGGGACCAACCAGATGGTCTACTTCGGCAACATGCATCCGGGCATCGTGATGCTCGACGCCAAGCCGATACCCGGCACGCTGAAGGTGATCGCGTCCTTTTCGCCGGGGCACGGACGCAGAGAGCACGCCGGGCTCATGACTGTCGTCGACCCGCGCAATGGGCCGGACGATCGTTCGATGGCCAAGCGAATCAACAAGGACGGCTCGCTGCGGGATCCGTATGCGATTTCGACCGACTGCTTCCTGGTCGCGCGCGACACCGATATTCGCGTGATAGACGACAAGGGCGCCTCTGACATGCTCTACAACCTGCCGGCCGACATGATCAAAAAGGGCATGAAGATCCACGAGCCCCGACCGCTGAGACCGCGGAAGCGCGAGCGGGTGATACCTTCCCGGGTCAATCTGGCGATGTCGACCGGCACGGTTGTGCTCCAGGACGCCTACATCGGGCGGAACATGAAGGGCGTCAAGCGCGGCGACATCAAGGAGCTGCTGGTTATCGAGGCGCTGCCCAAACCGGTGAACTTCTCGGGCACCATGGAGCCGATCACCATCGGCGGCTCGTTTACTCTCGAGCGCGTGCTGGGAACCGTACCGGTCGAGGAAGACGGATCGGCGAGCTTCGAACTGCCGGCGTTGCGGAGCCTCTTTTTCGTGGCGCTCGACGACAAGGGCCTGAGCGTAAAGCGCATGCAGAGTTTCATGGCCGTCCAGCCGGGCGAGCGGCTCAGTTGCGTCGGCTGCCACGAGGATCGCGGCCAGACCGCTCCTCCCGGCGTTCGATCGAAAGCGATGCTGCGGGCGCCGAGCAAGATCAAGCCGACCATCGGGCCGGGAGTGTACGATTTCCCGCGCGACATCCAGCCGATCCTCGACAAGCACTGCGTTGCCTGCCACGGACCGACCAAGACCGACAAGGGCGGCCCCTACGCCGGCAAGATCCTCCTCGACGGCGGGCGCGGGCCGATGTACTCGCACAGCTACTCGACCATATTCAAGAAGGGCCTTATCTCCCACGGACGCGACGCGAACGGGAACATCGCGCCCCGCAAGATCGGATCGTCGGCCAGCAAGCTGATGAAATACATCGACGAGCCGCACCACAAGGTCAAGCTCTCTGACCGGGAAAGGACGTTTGTCCGCCTGTGGATCGATTCGGCTGGCGTCTATCCCGGCACCTACGCGGCCCTCGGAACCGGGATGATGCGGATCTCCGGCGCCATTCCCAAGCAGGCCGCACAGCGATGCGTCAAGTGCCACAAGGGCGGGAAGTTCAGCGTTGACTACGCCTTCAACCTGACCGATCCGGAAAAGTCGCTGGTGCTGACAATGCCTCTGAACGGGATGATCCGCAAGGTCAAGAAGAACGGCAAGACCGTCGATGAGTGCGTCAAGGTCTTCAAGGACGCAAAGGACCCCGATTACCAGGCGATCCTCGCAGCGGTCAAGAAGGATAAGGCCAGGCTCGACCGCATCAAGCGGTTCGACATGCCCGGCTTCCGGCCGAACAGGCACTATCTCCGCGAGATGAAGGTCTACGGCATCCTGCCGGCTGACTTCGACATCGAGAAGGACCCCGTCGATCCGTACAAGATCGACGAGAAGTACTGGCGTTCACACTGGCACAAGCCCAGAAGTTCGGCCGGCGGACTTGTGGAGTAGATCGTGACCCGGTCGGCGATTATCTGCGTAGTTCCGGCTTGCCTGATCTGGGCCTGCGGGGCTGTCGCAGACCAGCCGCCGGCGGTCGGCGTTGAGGAAATAGTCTTCGCCGTGCGCCAGGTCGACCCCGACGGGCACTGGTACGCGAACTTCGGCCATTGGTCCGATCGCCCCGAGCGGAAGCTCCATCACCCCGGCGGGCGGCTGTGCGTGCTGAATGTCCGGACCGGTAAGGTCCGATCGCTGATCAACGATCCCCGCGGCGGCGTGCGCGACCCGCACGTGCACTACGGCGGGAGGAAGATACTGTTTTCGTACCGCAAGAGCGATTGGCCGCATTACAACCTCTACGAGATCAACGCCGACGGGAGCGGGCTCAAGCGGATAACCAGCGGCAGGTTTGACGACATCGAGCCGATCTACCTGCCCGACGGCGATATCGTTTTCTGCTCGTCGCGCGCCCGGCGATTCGTCCAGTGCTACTTCGTGCCGGTGGCCACGATCCACCGATGCAAACCCGACGGAAGCGAAATCCGCGCACTGTCGGCGAACCTGGAACACGACAACACGCCCTGGATGCTGCCCGACGGTCGGATCCTCCACCAGCGATGGGAGTACATCGACCGATCCCAACTGCGATACCATCACCTCTGGACAATGAATCCCGACGGGACCAATCAGATGGTCTTCTACGGAAACATGCACGGCGGCGGGCTGATGATCGACGCCAAGCCGATACCAGGAGCCAACAAGGTAATCGCGTCGTTTTCGCCGGGGCACGGGCGCAAGGAGCACGCCGGCTGCATGACGATCGTCGACCCCTCCGGCGGGCCGGACGATCGTTCTATGGCCAAAGCGATATCGCTGAAGCAGATGTATCGCGATCCGTATCCGCTGTCGAAAGACCGTTTCCTGGTCGCGCGCGACACCGATATCGGCCTGCTCGACGCCGCCGGCGAGTACTCGAAGTTCTACGAGCTGCCCGACGCCTGGGTCATCGGCGCAACGCAGATCCACGAACCCCGCCCGCTGCGGGCCAGGAAACGCGAGCGGGTTATCCCCCAGCGCGTGGATCTGTCGAAATCGACAGGCACAGTCACGCTGCAGAACGTCTACATCGGGCGGAACATGAAAGGCGTCGCGCCCGGTGACATCAAAAAACTCCTGATAGTCGAATCGCTGCCCAAGCCGGTGAACTTCTCCGGCGGATGGGAGCCGATCTCCATGGGCGGGACATTCACCCTCCACCGGGCTCTGGGCACAGTTCCGGTCGAAGAAGACGGCTCGGCGAGCTTCGAACTGCCGGCGCTTCGCAGCATCTTCTTCGTGGCGCTGGATGAAAACGATCTGTCGGTCAAGCGGATGCAGAGTTTCATGACCGTCCAGCCGGGCGAGCGGCTCAGTTGCGTGGGCTGCCACGAAGATCGCCGGCGCGTCGCGCCGCCCGGCAAACGGTCGATGGCGATGCGGAGGGCGCCCGGCAGGATCAAGCCGATCGCCGGGGCGCCGGGCGTCTTCGACTTCCCGCGCGACATCCAGCCGATCCTCGACAGGCATTGCGCGCCGTGTCACGGATACAGGAAAACCGCAAAGGGCGGCCCGCGGTCCGGCGGGGTGATCCTGACCGGCGATCGCGGTCCTTACTATTCGCACAGCTATTTCAGCCTGACGGTCAAGGGCCAGATTGCCGACGGTCGAAACGGAGACGGCAACCGCCCCCCACGGACCATCGGATCGTCAGCGAGCCCTCTGATGAAAAAGATCTCCGGCGCCCATAACAAGGTCAAGCTGTCGGCGCGCGAAGAGACGATGGTCCGCCTCTGGATCGAGACATCCGCGCCGTATCCCGGCACGTACGCGGCGCTGGGGACCGGCATGATCGACCGCACGCCGTCATTCGACCCGAAAAGGAGCTTCGCCAATCCCAAAGTGTCCGCCGCGATAAGCAAACGCTGCGTGAGCTGCCATCGCGGCGGGATGCGCCTGCCGAGTTCGCCGGGGCATCTGATAACAGGCGGCTTCCGCACCGGCGGGAGCATAAACCCGCGCGAGCCGGGTATGCGATTCTCGTCGCACATAGTCTTCAATCTGTCCAGGCCGTCGGACTCGCTGTTCCTGCTGGCGCCGCTGGCGAAGACCGCCGGCGGATACCAGATCTGCCGACCTGTCGGAACGAAACTCGCTCAGCCCCACGAGCCCATATTCAAATCGCCGGCCGATGGCGATTACAAGCTCATCCGCGCCGCAATCGACGACGCGAAGAACCAGTTGGAGAAGATCAAGCGATTCGACATGCCCGGCTTCCGCCCCAACGAACACTACATCCGCGAAATGAAGAGCTACGGCGTCCTGCCGCCGAATTTCGATGCCGACGCCGACCCGATGGACCCGTACAAAACCGATGAGAAATACTGGCGATCGCTGCATTATCGACCGAAGGCGGCGCCGCGGAAGTAGTGAATAGTGATACGGCGACGGCGAGACTCTTCTTGCCACGGACCTGTCGGCCGATAGGCGGAAGGCGCGGACATATGGAGACAGTCGGCGGTTTTCCGTTTTTAGCGGCAGGGCGGAACGCCCGCCTCATCGCGACAGAGTCGCGACGCCGTCGACTCGTCAAGCACGCAAGATTCGAAAGGCCTCGGGACAGATTCCCGGACCCGAAAAGACGGCGGGGCGCCGGAACCGGCGGCAATGGATATGGCCAGTAGGTGAACCGCGAAACACAAAGTCATAAACGGAACGTGCGGGCGGACTCCGTGCCTCTGCAAAAGCTGCTGGGTCCGCAAACTCGCCGGCGCACCGGCCAAATGAAAAATTAAAACAGTTGGGATCCGCATGATGCTATCCGGCGTGCGGCGGGCTAGATGAGTTTGACTGGAACACCAAGCTTCTTCGCGCTGGCTGCGAGGGCTTTGTCGGCGGTCAGCAGTTTCAGACCGTTGCGATGGACGGTTGAAAGATGCAGTGCGTCCAGCGTGCGAAGGGGCGTATTGTACACTACAAGTGTACACTATAGTCGACGGCTTTCAAAGTCGTTTTTCCATCAAAGTCAGTGTGCCCTGCCGGGCACACGAAAATAAAGAGACGCCCTTTGCCGGGCGTCTCTCGTGAGGCGTTTTCTTCTATTCGTATTGTGCGTCTTATTCGGCTTGGGCGACGGTTTTCGCCACGAGGTCGCCTACTTCCGCAGTCGACATTCCCATCCGACCGGCCGACTGGCTCTCCATCTGCGGGGTGACCAACCGGATCGCCTTCTCCACGCGGTTGCCGGCGTCCACCAGTTTGTCGTCGCCGGTGTTGTTGCCGGTTTCGCGGAGCAGCATCGCCAGCGAAGCGATCGCGGCCATCGGATTGATGACGTTCTGCCCGGTGTATTTCGGGGCCGATCCGCCGATGGGCTCGAACATGCTGACGCCGTTGGGATTGATGTTGCCGCCGGCGGCTACGCCCATTCCGCCCTGGATCATCGCGCCGAGGTCGGTGATGATGTCGCCGAACATGTTGCAGACCACGATCGTGTCGTAGTACTCGGGGTTCTTTACGAACCACATGCAGGCCGCGTCGACGTGGTTGTAGTCCTTGGTCAGCTCGGGATACTCCCGGCCGATCTCCATGAACGCGCGGAACCACAGGTCGTGTGCGTAGGTCAGCACGTTGTTCTTGCCGACAAGCGTGATCAGCTTCTTGTCGTTGCGCCTCATGCACAGGTCCATCGCGTAGCGGATCGCCCGCTCGACGCCCATGCGGGTGTTGCACATCGTCTGGGTCGCCACTTCGTTGGGCGTGCCTTTGTACTGGCAGCCGCCCATGCCGGAGTAGAGCCCCTCGGTGTTTTCGCGGACGACTACGAAGTCGATGTCTTCGGGAGTCTTATTGGCCAGCGGGGTCTCCACGCCGGGGTAGAGCGTCACAGGGCGGAGGTTGACGTACTGGTCCAACTGGAAACGCGCCTTCAGCAGCAGGCCTTTTTCCAGGATGCCCGGGGCGACGTCGGGGTGGCCGACAGCTCCGAGGTAGATCGCGTCGAAATTCCGCAGCTCGTCGATCTCCTCTTCGGTGACAACCGGGATTGACGCGGTGTTCGGGTCTCCGCCGGCGGCGAGATATCGATCTCCGCTGACGTCGAAGTCCTGGGTGGTGTATTCAAATCCGACTTTCGCCGCGACTGCTTCGAGGACCTTCAGGCCTTCGGCCACTACTTCCGGTCCAGTTCCGTCGCCGCCAATTACTGCAAGCTTCATGATACTATCCTTCTGGTTCGCCGTGGTGTTCGCGGTGTTTCACAATACGACAAGCCCCACAGGGTACTGTATGCGCGGATTTTATGATAGTCAAAAATCAGGGAGGCGCCTTCTCCGCGGAATCCGTCATTCGACACAGAGACTCAGAGGCCCAGAGAACGGCCGGTGGTCAGTAGCCAGTAACGACCAAGGGCAACAACCAAGGGCCATAGAAACGCCTCCCCCGGAACGATCAGGGCTTGGATAATGCCGCCCAAAGTGTCTTGCGCCGTTGTTTCTGTCGTTGCCCGCCGTTACTGATCACTGGCCGTTGGCCTCACCAAGGCTCGTCGTACTCCCATGCGGCAGGGGCCTGCCGGAGTCCGACGGCCGAGATCTTCTCGTCAATGCGATAGGATTTCTCGCCGGGGTAGACCACCCACAGATGAGTAAGCTCCAGTTCCTCCACCGCGACACGCATCGAACGCGTACGTTTCGGTGCGTCGGCGAACTTGAACTCCACCGCCCAGTTTCGTCCGTGCTGTCGCCAGAACAGATCGGCCTCCGCTCCGGCATGCGTGGCCCAGAAGTACATCTGATCGTAGGGCAATTGCAGCATTCCGGAAACCTGCTCCAGTGCAAAACCCTCCCACGAAGCGCCCAGGATTTCACTGCCAAGCAGATTCTTCTGAGAAGTTATTGCGCAAAGGCTGTGATAGAGACCCGAATCGCGGATGTACAGCTTAGGCTTTCTGACGATTCGCTTCTTTGTGTTAGAGAACCACGGCTGGAGGCATCGTGTCATGAATGTGTCGTTGAGAATGTCGATATACTGCCGGGCCGTGTGGTCGGAAAACCCAAATGCGCCGGCCAGCTTCGAGTAGTTGATCACCTGTCCATGATAGTGAGCCAGCATTGTCCAGAACCGGCGGATCATCTCGGCCGGGACGTTGATCCCCAACGCCGGCAGGTCTTTCTCCAGCAGTGTGGTGATGTAGTTGCTTGTCCAGAGCTGACTCTGTTCGACTTCATCCAGCAGATACGCCCGAGGCATGGCGCCGTGCAGCCACAGTCGAAACAGATTGTCGCCGCCGACATCCGTTAATCGAAACCCGCTGAGATAGTGATACCCGATTCTTCCGGCCAACGACTCGCTGCTGCGCGGGACCAGTTCCCGAGAGGCGCTGCCAAGCACAATGTATCGCCGCTCAGGCCGGGAATCGACGAGATAGCGAAGCAGTTCAAACAACTTCGGCTTGAGTTGAATCTCGTCGATCACCACTGTACCGGAGAGATTCTCCAGCACGCTCTGAGGGTTCTCAAAGGCCCGCAGATCGACGGGGTTCTCCATGTCGAAATAATGGTCAGCTCCCAACTGAGCGGCCAGCGTAGTCTTACCGCACTGCCTCGGACCCAAAATGCCAACTACCGGGAATATTTCGCCCAATGCCGCTATTTTCTGAATGTCAACTGCACGTTGTATCATTCGATGGCCCCAACTCGACTATTCCATACTACAGTAGCCTATGACTTCGAGTTTTCAAGCATATTCCCTGATATGCTTCGACTTTTCAAGGGTATTTGCTATAGTGGATATCTATACACGCACTTCCCATTCGAATGGTGCGCCGACCGACTACCCTAGCTCCTTGAATACCTCATGAAGGATTATACCACAGATTTGAGTACTTAACAGGGCCTTTTGTGGAAATCTGTTTGGTTGGGATGGGTGGGTGGGATTGCCGCTCGGCCGGCCGGGGGTTGCCCCCTTCGGGGTGGCCGGTAGGATGGGACGATGGAGAAGTGAACGAAGTGAACGGAACCGGAGGAGCAGCCGTCGAGCCGGCTTCCATACATGAACTATTGAGCCATCACGCCCGCAATTATCTTCGTTTCTTCGCTAGCAATCCTGAACCTAATAGCATCAATGCTAATGTGCTGGGTTCAGGAATATTTGTTGGTTTAAGCACTGGAACGCTGAATGTACGACCCTCAATACTTTTAAACTCTGCATCGCCTATGGCCACTTTTTCAGTCTCCCCTGTAACTGAGATAAAGTCCTCTACATTGTTATTGTCCAAAAGTTTATCATAAAACCGAATAAACTCCGCGTTCGGATCCACTATCGGATCTAGGTCAACAACCTCATGAGACCAAACTTGGTTTCCTCCGCCACCTG
>Ga0180430_10001553_pt1 | contig 22115 bp, 10 predicted proteins | sample SS_ome_9_FD_132999 | JGI IMG/M metagenome (GOLD analysis project Ga0180430, IMG submission 132999) | Hypersaline lake sediment archaeal communities from the Salton Sea, California, USA - SS_1_S_2 metaG | ecosystem: Environmental > Aquatic > Non-marine Saline and Alkaline > Hypersaline >... | reverse complement strand
GTCCCGGTTCACTGCTCCATCCGGTAGAAAACGTAAGCTGGTATGACTGCGTGTTAGTGCTCGAACGCCTGAACCTGCGCCTTCCATCGGAATCGGAGTGGGAATACGCAACGCGGGCAAGGACGACCACGATCTGGTGGACGGGAAACGATTTCACTTCGCTCGAGGGCGCCGCGAACCTCGCTGATCTGTACAGCAAGCGGCACGGCGGACATCCAAGGTGGAGCTACGAGGAAAAACTCGACGACGGATTCGTGGTTCATGCTCCAGTTGGGAGCCTTCGGCCGAATCCTTTCGGCCTTCACGATGTTGCAGGAAACGTGTGGGAATGGTGTCAGGACTCGCATCGTCCCTACACAGATTCGATGCCCGTTGATGGACGCGCCTTTGAATCGGGGGAGTCTTCCCACCGAGTCCGCCGCGGGGGCAGTTGGGACAGTTACTTCGTCTACTGCCGCTCCGCGTTTCGCATCGGAAACGATCCCGGCCTCCGTTTCAACATCTTGGGCGTTCGCCCCGTCTGTTGTTTGGCCCGGAACGATTCCGCGAAGTAAGTTGGAATTCTAATGTTTTTCTCCGTCTGATTATCCCCGCGGCGCCTCTTCCTATTGTGGTCGAGTAAGGATATGCCTCGGCCAATCGTGCTTTTTATCAGGGCACGAGAACCTGTCTGTTCACATACACGACTGCATTCGACCACAATTTCAGAGGAGGTCACCATGAACCGTTCTACCAGTACGCGTGCACTCAAAACGCTTACCGCAACGATCTCGAAAAAGGAGCTCTCCTTCGCCAGATCCCTGAGGATGGTCTTGCTCCTCTTTCTTGTTTTTCTCTCGCCTGGGATTCTGGCTGCGCAAAATTATTTCGTGGATGCTGAGAACGGGAACAATATGACCGGAGACGGATCGTTCGCCGCCCCCTGGAAAACCGTTTACTACGCGTTGACACAGATCGCGCCCGACTCGGATTCGACGATCGAGCTCCTCGGTACGAGCGACCCGAGTTTTACCTACAGTCCAAGCTACAGCGACGAGGAGTTCCCCTGGAATATCCGGGGCGACATCAGCCTCATTGCCTCTCCCCTCTCGACCTATTTCAATTTCATCGTCGATGTGGAATTGTCCGATCCGAACCTCTTTGTTTACGATCCGGCTTATTCCCCGGACAGTGCAAAAATCACGGGATTGACATTCGAGAATGGAACAACCGCTCTGAGCGCCGATTTCACGAGCAATACCTTTGCTCTCGAGATCGATGACTGCAAATTCATCGACTTCGTCACCGGAATCGACGGCAGCGCGAGTGGTGCCGGCACGGTCTTCACGCCGATCATTTCGAACTGTTATTTTGAAACCATCGTTTATTGTTTCCTTCTCGATGGAAGCGCCGCTGCGGAATTCTCTCCGACGATCATAAGCAACAACTCAAAAGACGACTGCGCGCGCTTTCTCATCTACGACGCCGACGGGACCGATGCGGACGGCCGCATTGAGGATAACGTGATCGAAACGATGCGCGGCACCACGCTCTCCTTCACCGGACCAACCACGGGCGGAGAGCTGTTCATCGAGAACAACACGATCGACTACGACGGGAGCGATACAGCGGTCTATTTTTCTTACTTTACCAGCGCCGTCAATTTCATTGGTAACTCCGTTTCCAGTTACAATGCCCACCCCTCGCTGAAGATCAGTTACTGTATCCCCTGGCACCCGGAGAGCACAATCGAACAGAACACACTCGGCGGTTACATTGGCGGCGGTATCTGGATCACCCACTCCTCCGATGTCGCGATTCGCAATGGCAACACGGTGATCTCCAAGCGCACCGATCCGATACACACAGAATATTCCACCGGCACGATCGTCGACGAAAATATCCTGATCAGCGAGCATTACGGAGTTAATCTTTACACCAACGCCCACGGCGCTCAGATCACCCGCAACACGATCGGGGATACGAGCATGGCTCTCACCGGAGGCATTTTCATATCCGGAGACAATGTCCTCGTCAAAGACAACGAGATCTCGAACGGGCTCTTCGGGATCACCGTCGGGGGCGGTTCAGGAATCGAGGTGGTCGGAAACAAGATCTACGACCATGACTTGCAGGGGATCGACGTCTGGGCAGCCGGCGTGAAAATTCACGGCAATGAGATTTTCGCCAACAGCGGCCCCGGCATCCTGGACTCCCAATGTGAGGGCAGTCACTACAGCTCCAACATGATCTACAACAACACGGGCAGCGGAATGGAGCTCACTGCCACGTCAACCACAACTTACCCGTTGATCGTTCACAATACGTGCGCCGACAACGGCATGTACGCCTTCGACACCGCTCTCGATCCCGCAACCTCCGTCTGGGTGGCCAACAACATCTTCACGGGCAGCGGAATGAGCAGTGACATCAACGGCCTTGATGCTGGCGAATATGCCTGCAATCTTATCGGCTCTGGCGGAACGAGCGGATTGGGCAACCTCCTCGGAAACGCCCCCGGCTTTGTGAGTCCCGGCTCACCCGATTGGAACTATCACATCCTTCAAACATCGGATTGCGTCGACGCGGGCACGAACCTCGGCAAGCTCAGGGCGACAGACTTCGACGAAAATCCCAGGATTCTCGACAGCGACTGGAACAAAAACGTCCGCACCGATATCGGGGCCGACGAGTACACCGACGTGGCTCTTTCCGTGGTGAGCGGCACCTTCAAGGAAGAAAGCCCCCTCGAGCTCGACATCGCCGGCCCCCAGGGGCACGACTTCTTCCTCTACGCCGCGATCGACGAGCACACTCTGCCTCTGGCCGACCAGCCCGGTGTGGAGAATATTAGATTCGGAACGATCATCGTCGATCCCGCAAAGCTCGTGGCGGCCAATCCCATCGCCACGGGCCAAGCTGGCACGCCGGTGGTGCTGACTGTTCCCAAAATGGCGGGCTGGCACGTGGCGCTGCAGGCTCTGGTCGTCAATCCAGCCAACTGGTCGGGCCAATTGACCAACGTGGTGACTTTCGAAATCCTGGAATTATAGCCTCATCTCGACAAGCCAACGAAGGGGACGGTGTCACACGAACCGGCACCGTCCCCCACCGAACGAAAAAAGGGCCGCGCCCGACTTCGCGCCGGGCGCGGCCCCACTTCTGTGGGCGGCCACACTTCGGTGGCAGGTGTCACATCAAGGGTGTGTCGCGATCAGTAAACCGTGGCCTGCACCACGTCGTAGTAAGTAAACTGCGGCACCCCGTCGAGGGCGTCGATTACAAAGGCGAATTCCCACGATCCCACGGGGATCATTCCGCTGTGAACCACATAATCGGTGACGTCGACGAGCGGGCCCCCGTAGGCGAAGGTCAAACCGGGCACCCACCAGCCGGAGGTGGTCCACGAATAGAAGAGCGCCCCGTTGAGCCGCGCGAGAACCCACCAGTCGTGGGGCACGCCAAGCTGGTCGCCCGGGGCGAGGGAAATCGTCATCGACACGGTCTGGCTGCTCGGGAAGGAGAGGGGTCCGTCATCGCCGTCGATCTCGATGTCGGGAGAAGGATCGCCGCCGAAGGCCTCGATCTTGAAGTTGTCGATCCACGCCACGTCAGGGCCGGAGCCGGTCGCCTCATCGTGCTGGAGATCGATCGACCATCCCGTGAGAGAGTCGATCCCCGAGATCGGCACGGTGGTGACCAGGGCGCCGTCGTAATAGCCATAGGCGATGCCGACCTGGAAGTCCCATTCCATGGAAAGCGTCACGTAGCGGTCGAGTTCGTTGGGCACGCTCGTTCCGTCCCAGGCGAAGGGATAGGTGCCGCCGTACTGCCCGTTGCCCTCGTCCCACTGAATTCCGTAGGTCGGCGTGCCCTCGTCGAACCACCACCACCAGATGTTGGACAGCCAGGCGTCGGTCTGGCGATAGATGTCGAAGGTCACCGTCACCCTGTCGTACCCGGCCGCGATGAGATCGGGAATCGGCATCTGCATGGTCGAGTAAGCACCCTGGAGGTCGGGGATCTCGAGGCGCACCGCCTGGCTCCCCTGAACCGGATCGGGCGCGCCGACCACCATCGGCTCCAGGCCGCCGTTGATTCCGGCCGCGTCCCAGCCGTCCTGAGTGTTGAGGGGACCGAGAACAATGGTCGGGTCCTCGAATCCCTTCGAATCGTAGATCACATCAGCGCTCGCCGCCGGCGCGAGACACAATACCGACAACATGAACAGAGTCGCGAAACACATTCCTTTTGCCATGGCTCCATCTCCTTTCCTGAAAGTGGACCGTCTGTTTTCAACGAATTGTGGCTTTTTTCCGTTCGCCACCTCAAGCGTGTTCATCTGCCGGGCGTGTCGCGCGTTTGGGCGGATTTTGATGAATATTTTTTTCGGGAACGGGGTGCACTCAAGACGTCGTCCCCTCTCGGCGGAGGCCTTGGACTCTCAAAGGCGGCGTGATCGCCTGATTCGAAAAATCAAATTATCTCCTTGTAAATCCAATATAATGACATATTATGTCCAATATTATTGGACATTTATGTCCTTTTTGGGGATTCTGGACGTGATTGAACTCACTCATCTCCGAAGCAAGATCACCAGGGAAGTCTTCGACTACCAGGTGCTCGGCGACGCATTGAGGCGCTATCGCAAGCCGCGGGACAAGGTCACACAGCTTCTCGCCAACGGAACGCTCATCCGGATCAGAAAGGGGCTCTACTGTTTCGGAGACGCTCTCCGCCGGGAATCGACTGTGCGCGAATACCTGGCGAACCTCATCTACGGTCCCTCCTACGTCAGTCTCGAATTCGCCCTGAGCCATCACGCCCTGATCCCGGAACGGGTCGAGACGATGACCTCCGTCACCACCCGGCGCCCGCGGGAGTTTTTCACCCCTTTCGGCGCTTTTTCCTACCGCAGGCTGAATGAGCGGAGATATTCCGTGGGCGCCGCGCTCGAAAGGATCGGATCAACGGCCTTTCTCATTGCCACCGCCGAGAAGGCGTTGATCGACAAGGTGTGGACCGACAAGCGGTTCAGCGGAAACCGTGTGGCCGGTTTCGAGGACTATCTCTTCGATGATCTTCGTGTCGACTCCGAGGCCGTGAATCACCTCGACATGCCTCGGCTCCAAGCGATCGCCGGCGCATACGGTTCGTCTAAAATAGACAATCTTGTCCGTTACTTGAAGCGCTTTCGGAGATCCCTCCATGCATGACGCGATCCGTACCATGCTCGACCGTTACGCGTGTCAAACCCGCGAAGACCATGTCAACGCCCTCAGAGAGATCCTGCAGGAAATCGCCCTGCTCGGCCTCTGGCGGAGCAAGTTCTTCGAACAGGCCGCCTTTTATGGCGGAACGGCGCTGAGAATCTTGTACGGCCTCGATCGTTATTCGGAGGAAATGGACTTTTCGCTGCTCCGGCATGACAGCGCCTTTTCGCTCGATCGCTACGGCGAGGCGCTCAAGCGTGAGCTCCGCAGTTTCGGATTTCGTGTGGAATTCGCCACCCCTCAAAAACCCCGATCGAGCGCCATCGCATCGGCCTTTCTCAAGGCCAACACCGTGAAACACCTGATCGAGATCGAAACACCCGACGGACTCATCGAGGGCCTTCACCCCGCCAAGGTCCTCAAAATCAAGCTGGAAGTGGACACCGATCCTCCCGGCGGATTCGAGTCGGAGATGCAGTATGTGCTGCAGCCCTTTGCCTTCGCGGTGCGGGCTTACTCCCTCCCCGATCTCTTCGCCGGCAAGCTGCACGCCGTACTCTGCCGCAGGTGGAAGAGCCGCGTCAAGGGGCGTGACTGGTACGACCTCGCCTGGTACGCGGCGCGGCACCCGGCGGTCCGGATCGGCCACCTCGAATCCCGAATGACACAATCGGGCGACCACACCGGAGACGATCCGCTCACTCTCGACAGACTGCGCACAGAGCTTGTTCGCGCCGTGGACGAGCTCGACGTGGAGAAAGGGCGCCGCGAAGTGGCGCCCTTCGTCCGCGATCGCCGGTCGCTCGATATCTGGTCGCCCGACTTCTTCAGGCAGATCGTCACGCGCATCACCGCCCTGTGAGATCAGCTACTTGATCTGAACGTTCTGGTTGTCCTCCTGATAAATCCCCTCGAGAACCTGAACGCCCTTCTGCTGCATGCGGCGATTGTCTTGAAACACGTTCTGGAGCGCGCGGTCGCGGCCCTGGAAGTAGAGCTCCTGCTTCTTCGACCGCTCCTGGCTCTGCCGCACGGGGGCGTGCTGCAAGCTGGCAAGTCCGCGGTGGAAGGCGTACTCGCCGTCGCGCTCGGCGATCACCGTGCTCGTCCCCTCGATCCCGTCGGCCACGTACACGCCGCGCAGATCGGTGTAGCCCGTGTTGAAGAAGGTCTGCGCCGAGCCGATCACCTTGACATAGACGTTCTTGAGGAAAGCGCCCGTGTCGCGGTCCTTGACGTTGACGCGCACCCGGCCCGAACCGGCGTCTTCCTGCACCTCGAGAGCGAGGTCGGCGATGAGCGCCATGCCGGTGCAGCCGGCCGCCTCACCCTGGACGACCACCATGTAGGCGCCCTTGGCCTCGAGGGGCAGTTCGAGCTCCTTTTTCATCTTCTTGTAATCTTTGCCCTCGCCGAGCTTGACCTTTTGCACCACCGTGGGGCTGATGCCGGCGAGGTTGATGTCGGTCACGTTGTTGAGGTTCTTGCGGAGCAGGCAGAGCTTCATGAGATCGACCTTGTAAACTGACAAAGTCACCTCGGGAACGTTGCGGTACTCGAGCTCGATCTTGACATCCTCGCCCGAGCGGAAAGTCGAGATCTCGGGTAGGGTGACGCTCTTGTGGGTGAAGAAGTCGACCGCTTCGGCGGCGTCGGCGAATTTTTTCATCACCTGGCGATAATGGCCGATGGCACTGGCGATCCGGCCGCCGGCATGGTCGATCTGGCCGAGAATGTAGACGGCCAGGTCGCGGTTGTCGCGGCCCTCGCGATCGAGCTTGTCGGGATTGAGATCGGCCACCTTCTTGAGCAGTCCCGTCGCCTCGTTAAACCGGCCCGCCTCGAAGAGGGCGTAGGCCTCGGCGTACTCCATGCTGCTGCGGAAGCGGCTCTCGGGCCAGCGCTCGCGGAAGACGGGGCTGAAGCGGATCACCTCGTCGTTCTGCTCGAGCTCGAGAAGGGTCGACACGAGCGAGTAGGCGGCCTCGTCGTTGATCGGATTTTGCGGGTAGGTGGCGAGGAAATCGACGAGAAGACCGATCGCCTCGGCCATGATCTTCTTGCGCGCGATGCCGGGGATCTTGGGCTGTCCGCCGGCGGGTCCCGCCTTGTCGAGCAGCGCCTGGCCGAGAGCGAAGAAGGCGGTCTCGATCTCGGGCAGGTCAGGGTAGGTGCGGATCAGGTCGGCGAGAAACATGAGCGACCCGGCCGCCTCGCCCTGGAGCTCGAGGGCCTGCGCCACGCGCGCCTCGCGGCCAAAGGACGATCCGGCGGCGAGGGCGAAGATCTGCAGCGCCTGTTCGTGCTCGCCGCGCGCGCGGTAGGCGGCGCCCACGCGGGCCGTCTCCTTGAAGGTCAGCGAAAGGGTCGGCGCCCGCTCGCGCAGGAGCTCGAAGTAGCGGATCAGCCGCTTGTTGTCCCCGCCGTCAAAGGCGAGGCGGAAGAGTTTGCCCGCCGCATCGACGAGATACTTGTCGCGCGGCGTGAACTGCTTGTACTTGTTGAGAAAGGCCTCGAGATTGTGGAGCGCACCGGCCGCGTCCTTGTCGTCGAAGAGCGCGCAGCCGAGCGCATAGTGTTCGTCGGGCGTCATCTTGTATTCGATCGTCTTCTCCGCACCCCGCTCGCGGATCGGCAGGGCGAAGAGATGGGTGAAATTGCTCATCGACGGATCGAAGGTGGAGCGGACCACGGCGGGCGGAGAGCGGTACTCGCCCTCGTGGGCGGCATAGATGGGATAGGTGATATTCGACCGCGTGCCGCGCGTGTAAAAGGTGATCGTCCCCGGGCCGATCTCGTAGTGGTCATAGCGGCCCTTGATGCCCGTTTCGATCACGGTGCATCCGGCGGGAAGCGTATCGGTGATCACGAGCGGGTGGATCCGGTTGTCGCGCCCCGTGCGCTCGCACGACCACTCGAGCTTGACGAGCGCCGTTTCGCCCTGGTTGATTTCGCCCAGCTCGTGGACCCACTGCCTGAATCCGCTGGGGAGCCGCACCGTGTCGAAACCGGAGTCGACGGCGCGTCCCTTGTAGACGAGGGGCGCCATGAGATACTGGCGCTTGACCCACGCCTTCGTCTTTCTGTAATCGAGAGGCTTCACATCCTTGGTGAAACCGCTCATCTTCACCGCCCAGGTGAACTCGCCCCGGCCGTCGAAGCGGAAGGCGACCTCGTTCTCGCCGCCCTTCAGCGCGTCGTCGGGCACGGTGATATCGGTGAGCGGATGGGGACCGCTCACGTCGAGGGTCTTGATCTTCTTTCCGTTGACGAGAACGGCGAGCGTGTAGCGGCTGTCAGCGAGACCGGCGCCGGCCACGTACTCGGCCAGCGCCGCCGCCGCGGCCGCGTGGGCCGGACCGATGCGGCGGAAAGAGCTGCCCGCGTCGAGGATGAAATCGATCCCCTTCTTCACGAGCGGATGGCTCGGCTCGACGAGCTCGACGGCGAGCACGATCTGGGCGACGACCATGTAATCGTCGACCATCCAGAAGTGATCGTCCTCGATCTCCGAGCCCTTCCTGAGATCGGACCAGGGCTGGGCGCGGCCGCCCGACCGCTCGATCAGCAGGCGCGCCAGGGTGGCGGCGTTGTCCTTGTGGCCGCTCCGCTGGAAGGCGAGAGAGAGCAGGGCGAGCCCCTGGTCGCTCAAGGTGTTGCGCTTCCGAAAGAGGCTGTTGAGAAAGGTAAACTCGGGCGCCTTGTAAAAGGAGTAGGCGTGGAGGAAGAAGGCCTTCTCGTCGCCCGACAGCTTGCGCTGGTGCTTGTCGATCCAGCCCGCCGCCGAGGCGGCCGCCGTCTCGGATACGCTGAACCCCCTGTCGCGGGCGAGGGCGAGCGCCTTGAGGGTCTGTGCCGTTGCCAGCGCCGAAACCTCGCCGTTGCGGATCCAGGGGAAGCCGCCGTCCTTCTTCTGCGCCAGGAGCAGGGTGGTGAGCAGATTTTCCACCTCTCTCTCGAGGCGCGCCGTCTGGCCGCTTGCGGTCTGCGCGCCGCCGTGGCCCGAACGCCCCAGGTAGTCGAGGACGCTGAGCTTGACGAGCACCTGGCTGGCGAGGTCGGAGAAGGTGGGCAGGCAGCAGTAGTGATAGCTGGCATTGGCCATGTGCAGAAGATAGTCGGCAAAGGAGGGGCCCACGGTGATCTCCATGAAGGTGTGGGCATAATCCTTGTTCGCGGGGAGGGCGACCTTGACCGTCTTCGATCCGGCCCCGTGGCCGCCCTTGCCGGCATAAACCTCGACGCCCATCGGCTTGACCACGAGGGAGCCCGAGACAGCGTCGGAGACGGGCTCCTTTTCGGGCCCCACGGAACGCGCCTCGAGCTTGACCTTGATCAGGCCGGGCTCGGTGCTCTTGACGGGGAAGGTTTTTTCCACCGACGCGCCCGGCTCGACGTCGACGCGCACCGTCTGTGCGGCGGCGCCGTCGACGGGACCGTCGAGATGGAGAGTGGCGTCGATGCTCCGCTTGATATCCGATGTATTGATCAGCCGGGCCACGAAGCGGGCCGTGTCCTCTTCCACCAGACTCTGCGGAGTGCGCAGCTCGGCGAAGAAGGTCTTGCGCGCCCGCACCTCGGCCTCGGCCGCGCCGCCCACCGTCTCTTTCGTGAGACCGCGCGCCACGAGTTTCCACGTGGTCGCATTGTGAGGGAGCTCGATCTCCACCTCGGCGGTGCCGTCGGCGGCGGTGACCACGTCGGGATTCCAGTAAGCGGTTTCGACGAAGCGCTTGCGCACCACCGTCTCGTCCATCTCGTCGATGATCTTGGCAAACCAGACCTGCTGGCCGAGAGAAAAATCTTCGCCCGCCGGCTCGTAACCGTACCGGGCGTCGGCGTCGTCGTCAGAGGCAAAGTCCTTGTTCTTCGATTTGAGCCGGAAGTGGAGAGAACGCGCCTTGTCCTGGGCCAAACCGGTCTGGGTGAGCGCGCCGCGCAGAGCGGGCGCTCCCGCCGCCCCGCCGCCGCCCATGTAGCCGAGCTGGGCGAGTTTTTCCGCCGGAATGCTGTCGCCGGGACCCTTGTAGGCACCGCCGCCCGAAGCGCGCCTCTTTCGGCTGAACTTGCCGCCGAACCGGCCGCCGGCGCCTCCGCCGACTCCGATCGCTTCGTTCGGCGCGGCGGCCTGGGGGCCGTCGGCCCTCCGCTCGTTCTCCTTGCGGCCGCGGCCCACGAGGAAACCGGCGGAGTTCGTGACGAGGGCGTCCTCCATTTCGATGATCTCTTCCAGCTCCTCCTCGGCGTCGAGCAGGGAGAGCTCGGTTTGCGCCTCGAGGCTGCGCAGCCTGCGAAACATCTCCTCCTGCTGCACGGCGCTGTCGATCGAGTCGGTGCGCGCCTTGTAGGCGAAGGTGCACGACGAGTCGGTCTTGAGCCTTCCCTTGCGCTTGCGGCCGAAGAAGAACTCGTGGATCGGCGCCGTCTCGTCGGGGAAGCGCGCCAGGAGCGCGGCGTCGACGGCGGCAAGCGCAAACTGGGCCGCCACCGGCCTGCCCGTGCGATCGCGCGCCGTGACCTTGACCTTGACCGTGCCGCCCGGTTCGACCTCGTCGTCGGCGGGCTCGAGGGTGACCTCGAGATTGGACCGCACGTTGAGGTCGACCTCGGCCTTGTGGAACTTGTGCCCCTCCATGACGGCGACGGCGAAGGTAAAGTTGGGCGCCAGGTCGGGCGTGATCGTGACGGGCATGGTGTTGTCGCCGCTTTCGAGTCGCACCACCTCGTAGTGGAAGATCCGCTCCCCCTCGCAGGTGAGCAGCCCGAGGCCGGGCTCGGTGCGCGTGTGGACGCGCACGTCGATCTCGCCGCCCGCGTCGCAGGTCACGGTGTCGCTGAAGATGCGCAGCCGCACCGTGTCCTCCTCGCCGGAGACGAAGAGATCCTTCTGGGCGCTGATCACGTTGTCGAAACGGTCCTTGGCGGTGAAGCGCAGCCGGTAGTCGCCGCCCCGATCGAGGGTGACGCTCGCCGTGCCGCGGCCCGTCTTGGCGTCGACGACAATGTTTTCGAGGAGGTCGACCTCTTTTTCGGTGCGCACCCCCTCCTTTTCCTCGAGGTAGATGACGTGGAGGGCGGCGTCGGCCTTGGTCGGTTTGCCGTCCGGTTTCTGGGCCTTGACCTCGACGGTGATCTGCTCGCCCGAAAGGATCACGTCACGCGACAGGTCGACGGCGAGGCTGAAGCCGGTGTCGGAGATGTGGATGATCTTCTGCGCGGCAGCGTGCTCGTCGAGCACCTCGACGAGGAGCGGGTACTGGCCCGCGCCGCCGAAGTCGCGCGTGTCGATCTCGAAGGGCACGAGCCCCTTGTCGTCGACCACGCCGTCGAGGGTGACGCCCGTGCCGTAGGAGTAGCGCACGTTCTTGCCGCGCGCCGGTTCGCCATAGTTGTAAAAGACCTTGAACGATCCCTTGACCCTTTCGCCCTGGTAGTAGACGTCGGTCTCCATGTCGATCACCGCCGTCACGCGGGGCGGGACATACTCGCCCACGGTAAAGGAGCGCGTCGCCTTCCACCCGGAGCGCGCCTTGAGCTCGATGCGGTACTCGCCGTGGGGCGCCGAGGGTGCGAGCACGAAGTCGGCGTTCACGCCGCCGTAGCTGTCGCAGGCGGCGGTGCGCGTCGACACAGCGCGGCCGTCGGGCGAGTAGACGGTGAGCGCGTAGGCGTCTCCATCGGCGAAGGTGTAGCGGCCTTGCGACACCTCGCGCACGAATCCCTTGATCTGCACCTGGTGGCCCGGTTTGTAGATCGTCTTGTCGGTGAAGAGATAGGCCTTGGCCTTGAGCCCCTCGGCAGCGGCCACGCCCTTGAGATTGAGATTGTTCGAGGCGAAGTGGCCATTGTTGGCGACGAGCACGCTCAGCGCGCCCGACGATTTGAGCGCGGCGTGGGCCCGGTGAAAGACGCCGTCCGAGCCGGTCTTGCCGCGGAAGAGCACCTTGCGGCCGGCGCTGACGATCACCTCGGCGCCGGCGAAGGGCGCCTGCTCGGCCACGTCTTCCACGAAGACGAGGAGATCCTCGCGGCCGCTCTTGAGGATCATCTGAAGATCGGTGACGAGGACGAGAGAGGTGGCGGTGCGCTCGTCGTCGGAGACGTTGAGCACGTAGGCGCCCGGTTCGGTGAAGGGGAGCTCCACCTCGCGCGAGATCTCGGCGTACTTGGTGAAGTCGGCCACCTCTTCGTTCCATTTTTTCTCGGGCTCGATGAGGTCGATGTCGAGATCCTCGACGGAGAAGATCGTGCCCCGCTTGACGAAATAATCCTCGAGGGCGATCCTGTAAAAGCGCATGGCGAGCTTTTCGATATTGCGCGACGTGATCTTGACCTTCGGCTTCTCCTTGGTGGTGAAGGCCCGTTCGGTGACCACGCTGAGCGTCTTCGACTGCATCATCGCGATGCGCGCGGCCGCTTCGCCCGAGTAGGCGCCATAAGTGACCTTCCGGTAGGCGGCGAGCGCCTCCTCGAGCTTGACGAACTCCGTCTCGAGGGTGAGGCCGATCTTGTACTGGGCCTGCGAGGCGAGGTCGGAGCCGGGGTACTTGGAGACGAGCCGCTCCCAGTCGCTGATGGCGGCGTCGAAGTCCTTGCGCTCCGCCTCGAGGTAGCCGAGGATCAGGTAGGCGCGCGGCGTGCGCTCGTCGAGGGGGTAGTCGAGGACGAAGTCGAGGAGGCGGTTGCGCGCCTGGTCGTACTCCTTGGCCTTGAGGAGCGCGAGGCCCCATTCGAACTCGGTGATCACGATCTGGAGCTGGGCGTCGTCCCACAGCTCGTGGGACGGATGCTTGGAGAGGAACTCCTTGTAGGCGTTGAGCGCGGCGGGGAACTTTTGCTGGCCGTAGTGGCAAGAGCCGAGGTAGAAGCGCACGCTGGCGAGCTGCTCGATGCCGGTCTTTTCGCCATAGATGCGGACGAAGCCCTCGTAGGCGGCGATCGCCTCGTCGAGGCGGCCGCGGTTCATGAAGCTGAGGCCGATCTCGTAGCGCGCCTTGGGGGCGAGCTTGTGGTCGGCCGAGGCGGCGAGGAATTCGCCGAGCGCCTTGACGCCGAGAGAGAGCTCGGTGTCGGTGCGCGGGTTGGGCACGTTGTAGGTGAGCGCAATGCCGTAGCGCGCCTCGGCCACGCGGCGCGAGCCGGGGTGGTCGCGCAGAAAATCGCGGAAGCTTTTGCGCGCCTCGGCGAAGCGGTTCTGCTTGAGGCGCGCGTCGCCGATGCGGTACTCGACCTCGTCGAGGGCGGCGCTCGTCGGATGGCGCTTCTTGAACTCGGCGAGGACCGCTTCCTCCTCGCCGTAGCGCTGCAGCTTGTGGAAAGCGGAGGCGATCTTGAAGCGCACCTCCTCGTCGATGACGCCCGGAATCTCGAGCTCGAGCGCGCGGCGGTAGAGCTCGATCGCCTTTTCGTACTGGGGGCCGCCCTCGCGGTCCTTGGCCGCCATTGCGTCGGCGTACTTGATGTAGTACTGGGCGATCTCCTCTTTACGGTCCTTGGAGATGAGGTGGTTGATCTCCGCCTCGTAGATGCCCGACGCCTCGTCGAAGCGCTTGAGGCCGACGAGCGCCTCGGCCTTGAGGAAGCGCGCCTTGCGGAAGAGCTTCCCCTTGGGGAAGTCCTCGATGAGCGTGCTCAGCGTGGTGAGCGCATCCTTGTAACGCTCGAGCTGGATGAGGGTTCCGCCGATGCGAAAGAGGGCTTCCTCGCGGAAGGGGCCGTCCACTTCCGTCTCGAGGAGGCCGAGAGCGGCTTCGTAGCGGCCGTCCATGAGGGCCTTCTTTGCGGGAAGGAATTCGCGGGCGCCGAAGAAGTCGAGCTTCGGATCCCTGGCGGAATCCTTTTCGGCGGCGAAAAGGGTTCCGAATCCGGCTGCGATGATGAGGGTGATGAGACAGAGGAGGGGAAGACTGCGCCTGGGCATGATCGGTCTCCAAAGGGTTTTCACGGTCCGTGTGTGTTTGGGTCGTGCATCTGTATCAGTACTCAACGGGCGAAGGCCAGTGACAGTTTGATGATTTCTTCCCGCCGATGTTCCTTCGACTTGGCGGCGGCGCAAAGATTTTGTCATTTGTGGAGGATTACGCCTGGTCTCAAAAACCGCCCCGAGCCAATTGTAAATTCGGCGCGCAGTCGATAATATTAGATTTCTGCTGGCCCGCTGTTGCGAAATTGCAAATTTCCACCATGCGGCTATTAGACAGCCCGCAGTGCGTCGACGCTGTCGAAAACCGTCGACGCTGTCGAAAACCGTCGACGCTCTCGAAAACCGTCGACGCACTTTGAATTTTTGAATCTGAACCTTCCTTAATTATTTATAGCCTCACGCGAAGGAGGAACTCAATGGTCCAGGATATGAACTCCGCTGATCTCCAAGAGCTCGTCAAGTCGAGCGCCGTCCCTGTCGTGGTCGATTTCTGGGCGGTCTGGTGCGGCCCCTGCCGCGCCCAGGGCCCCATCATCGACAAGTGGGCCGAGGGTCTCGGAGACAAGGTCAACGTGGTCAAGCTAAACGTTGATGACAACGGCGATTACGCCACCCAGCTCGGCATCACCAGCATCCCGACGATCGTCACCTTCTCGGGCGGCAAGGAGATCGCCAGGGGCGTGGGCGTGCAGGACGAGGCCTCCCTCAACGACATGCTGAGCAAGGCGTAAGGTGGCTGACGCCGCGAGCGAGACGCCCGAACGACCTCCCTTTGATTGGAAAGCCTATCGAACGGCGCTGGCCGAGGCGGTGAAAGGTGCGTTCGGTTCGCTGGGGAGCGAAATTGACGGCCCCAGACCAGATGTGGGGCAGGTCGATGCGCTTCTCGATTTTGGAGTCTTGCTTGCCGAGCGTGCGCGCCTTTTTAATCTGACCCGCCTCACCGAACCGGACGAGATGGCGATTTTGCACTTCCTCGATTCCTATTATCTCGCCATGAGCCTCAGGCCGCGCAAGAAGACGGTGATCGACATCGGCACCGGCGCGGGCGTTCCGGGGATTCCGCTCGCCATTCTGCGGCCCGACCTCGAGGTGACCCTCATCGACGGGACGGCGAAGAAGGCCGCCTTTGTGGCCGAGTGTATCGAGGAGCTCGGCTTGAAGAATGCCCGCGCGCTTCAGACTCGGGCGGAAGAGCATTTGCACCGCGAGCGGTATGGGATGGGTGTGCTTCGAGCCGCGGTGAAAGTGCCGCGCATGCTGGAGATTCTGGCCGAGAAGCGCCATCCCCTGGGGGCGGTCTGTTTCATGCTCGGAGGGGACGGGCCGAAGATCGCGAAGACGGTCAGGCCGCGGGGGTATCGGCTCTTGCCGCTCGAGGAGTATCGCCTTCCGGGGCAGGAGCGGGCTCGGTTTTTGGCGACCTTTGTGCGGAGGGGGCAGAGGAAGTAAGCGGCGCAGGGGGGGGCGTGGCTTTTCGGCGGTTTTCTGATCGGTCGGTTCCTCATCGTACTCCACACCAATAAATCACTCTCCAGTCTATTAACTCGCACAATCGCTCAGGCTGATCGCGGTTCGGTGTGAGGTAATTTTGAACTCAATAAACGTTACCACACAAGGTAACGTTTAGGCGTGTCGAAGATACGACGCGGAGGTTATGTTTTCCTTTCCTCGGCCGGCGATCACTCTCTGCGGCACGTACACGTTTACCGTGACGGTAAGCTTATCCGTTACGCAAGGTGCTCGAATTGATCGAACAACTCGAGGCTGAAGGATTGTTATGAAGATCAGATCGGTAAGACTCAACAACAGGAGGCGCGCCTGCGAGATTGGAACATGGAGTCAGCCATTCCTTTATCCGTACACCCGAGCAGATCCCCCTCCAACGGCCGAGGATCCAATTGTCGAAGTCTTTATTGATGTCGACCTCGTCGTCCGGGAGCCAAAAGCTTGAGATGACACCGAACTCAATCGTCAGTCATCCAACAGCCTCGGCAAACTTCCCCCAATGCCCACCACCGAAGAAAAACCCACTTCAGACGATTTTTGTCCGTATCAACACGAATCCCGTCTTGGGCTATTAACAACGCCATCAAGGCCGGTCGACTCGGGGCGCCCGCTGATGCCGGACCTTCGGCCGAGTGAGGCAATCGATGAAAATCGACATCGTCGTCGTTTACATCCACCGCTACCGCAGGGGGCACGCTGTCCACTTCGTGCCGCCCATCACCGGCATCCACCTCGCCGCGCTGACCCCGAAAAAGCACACCGTGCGCGTCATTCACCAGCAGGTCGAGGAGGTCGATCTCGACAGCGACGCCGACGTGGTCGCACTCTGCTTCTTCAGCGGTTTTGCCCCTGAGGCGTACCGGCTCGCCACGGAATTCACCACGCGCGGCAAGATCGTGATCGCCGGGGGGCCGCACGTGACGTTCTCGCCCGACGAGGCGCTGCGCTTTGTGGACAGCGTGGTCATCGGAGAGGCCGAGTCGGTCTGGTGCGACGTGCTGCTCCACATCGAGCAGGGAACGCTGCGGGAGCGCTACATCGGCAAATCATTGCCCCTCGCCGACCTCCCCACGCCGCGCTATGACCTCTTGCCCCCGACCTTCTTCGTCAAGCGCGTCGTCCAGGCGACGCGGGGGTGCCCCTTCGGTTGCTCCTTTTGCACGGTGCCCGTTCTCAATCCTGGTTTCCGGACCCGCCCGGCCGAGGAGGTTCTCGGCGACATCGGCTACGATCGATTCCGCTGGTGGTGGCAGCGCAAACTCGTGTGGTTCTGGGACGACAACCTCACGGTGAAGCGCGACTACGTGATCGACCTTCTCCGGCGCATGATCCCCCTGCGGAAGTGGTGGCTGACCCAGGCAAGCCTCGACATCGCTCTCGACGACGAACTGCTCGACCTGATGCGCGACTCGGGCTGTATCGGCGTCTTCTTCGGGATCGAGTCATTCAGCAAGGAGTCCCTGAAGGACGCGGGGAAGCGGCAGAACAAGGTCGCCGAATACCGGAGCCGGATCAAGAAGCTTCACGACCGGGGGATCTGTGTCATGGCGGGCTTCATCTCCGGTTTTGACGGGGACACCCCGGAGAGCATCGGGGCGATGGCCAAGGAACTCGACGCGATCGGCGTCGATGTGCCCTTTTTGAGCATCCTCACCCCTTACCGCGGCACGGCGTCGTACGCAAAAATGCAGCGCTCGGGGCGGCTGCGCGAAGAGGCGGGGTGGGAGTTTTTCAACGGATTCAACGTCTCCTTCGCGCCTCAAAAGATGTCACCCGCCGAGCTTCTCGGCGCTCACCGGGCGCTCTGGCGGTCGGCGTTCTCGCCGTGGTCGTGCGTGAAGAGGATTCTGAGGGCGCTGTTGACGCTGCGGTGGGGCGCGCTGCTGATGTGTACGATGATGAATGCCTTTTACGGGCTGAAGGCGTTTGGCAGGAATGAGCCGGTGAGTTTCGAGGGGACGGACCACTACCGATCGATCCGCGAAGTCGTGGGGCCCACGATGCACGAGCGGTTGGACGCCGAAGAGGCGAGTGGCGTCAACGCCACCGGTTCGCGGGAAAAACCTCGAGTTTGATTTCAGTCCCCTACTTCCGGCTCACCTCGATCCGCAGCGGCGTGCGCACCCCGGGCGTCAGCACAACTTCCTTCTCCGCCGGATCGCACCTGCGCGGCTCCACTCGGATCAGCACCTTTCCCGTGGGAAGATCGTAGAAGAGCCATCGGTTCGGCGTCATGCGACGGTGTTTTTCCTCATAAATCCCGATCTTCTTTCCGTCGCAGTAGATGGTGGAGTGTTCGACCGGCAATCCCGATCGATCGACCACCTCGAGGTCGAGATAACCCGACGGGGTGAGGCTGACATTCCCCACGTCGACGGTCCGTCCGTCGCGCACTTCAAAGAGGCTCGAGCGATAGAACTCGTAGCCCGGCACCCACGCCAGGAGGCTGTAGCTCCCCTCGGGGACTCCCTCCAGACGAAATAGCCCTTTGCCCGAACGGCTGAGTCCGGCCGGGTAATCCCAGCCTCCCGAATTCGACACGCGCACCAGCCAGTCCACATCGCCCGAGTCGACGAGCGAGTCGGTGGCCCCGTCGATCAGGGTTCCGCACACGCACCCGCCCGGTACGGTGAGATCGAGAGAGTAGGGGCTCTCCACGCCGGGCGGAATCACCACGTTCTTGAAGTAAAGGACGGAGCCCTCCGTCGTGCTGCACCTGACAACCCACAGCCCCGACCGGAGGCCGCTCAGCGCGAAGACACCCTCCTCGTCACAGGTGGCGGTGTTTTCGACTTTTCTCGAAAAGCCTCGCTTCCAGAATCTGCTCTCGAAGGTCAGGGTCGCCGACGCCGCGGGCGCGCCGCCGGGCAGGGTCACCCGGCCGCGCACCTCGATATCGACTGCATGGGGCAACATTTCGTCCCGCCTGATCGTGAGATCGGTGATGAGTCCGTGGGTGATGGTGAACCGTGCGTGGCCCTCGCCGAGTTGAACGCTGGTGTAGCGCAACAAGTAGTCGCCCTCCCGGAAGCGGTGGGTCAAGAGGGCGTCCTTGTCCCTGTCCGGCCGCGCGATATTGCGTTCACTCCCGGATTTGGCGCGCACGTTGATTTCAAGGCTCGTCCGTTCCCGATCGCTGAATCCCTCCATCTTGAGGCGGAGTTCGCCCGTCGGATTCACGAAAAGCTCAAGGCCGTCGATCCGCGCGCCGTCAGCCACCTCGATCCCGCGGATCGTGTCGGCCCAGGGGTAGTGAAAGGTGTACGTCCCCGCGGGCAGGGCCGAGAAGCAAAAGGTCCCGTCGCGCCTGCTCACCTCGGCGAACTGTGTCCGGTCGTTTTGGATGTCCGATCTGGCCTGCACCGCGTTGCCGGCGAGCACGGAGAGCGATTCGGTCAGCCGAAAGCCGGTGGTCTTGTCGAACACCGCGCCGCTCACCATGCCGCCGACGCGGTTGAGGTGAATGTCCTGTTCCACGCGGCCCGGCTCTTCGAAGGCGAATTCGCCGCCCGACACGGTGCGTCTCTCGTCGCTCAGATAAACAAGGGCCCTGAAGGTTTCGGGAAAGATCTTTCGAAACTCGAACCGCCCCGCGTCGTCGGTCTCCGCCTTCCCCAGTTCCCTGGCGCCCCGCCCTCGATCGGGAGCCTTGGCGCGCATGAGCTTGATTCTGACCTCGGGGAGCGGCTCGCCATCGAGGCCAAAAAGCGTCCCGCTCCACGTGAGGTGGCCCGGCAGTGGCCCGAAATCGACCTGCACGTCGCCATCGACGATCTCGGTTTGTTTCTCCTCGGCGGTGAACCGCCGGATGCGGCTACCCAGATATTCGGGATCGTGGGCGTTGAGGAAAATCGTTCCGGGCAGCGCGGGGCCGGTGCGATAGCGGCCGTCCTCATCGGTGTAGGCCCGCCGATGCAAAATAGTCATTCCATCGCCCAGGGAGACGCAGATCCCCGCCACGCTGCGGCCCTCGTCGTCGCGCACCCGGCCGAAGGCGCAAAAACCCTTCTCGAGCCGGAACTCGATCGGCCCGCTCTCGGCGGGATTGATTGTCCGGGTGGCGACGGCGTAGTCGGGGTGGGACGCGCCGACAACGACCTGGTCTGGCATATGCCATTTCGGATCCGGCTTGACTCCACCCACGGAAAAGCGCCCCTGCGCGTCGGTGGTGGCGTAGTTGCTTCCCTCTGGAAAACCCGAGGGGAGCACGTGGTAGAGGTTATTAAATCGCACCATGCCGGCCACCGCGCCGGGCAGGGGCTCTCCGGTCTCATCGTCGACGACGCGTCCAGTGATCCGATATCCGGGATCGAGGGCGATCTGCAGATCCTTTTTGCCCGTGTCGGGCGGGACCGTGTGGGTGCGGCCCTCGTAGGGGCAGTGGTTCATGGAGTGGACGGTGAGCCGGTAGTCGCCCCACGACTCCACGGTGAAGGCGAAGCGGCCGTCCTCGTCGTCGATCTTTTCGCGAATGATTTCTTCGAGGCCCTTCTCCCGGCTGACCTTTTCGAGCAGCACGGTGAAGGAGGTGACGGGGCGGCTGGTCGAGGCGTCGGTGACACGGCCGCCGAAGGGGACGCCCGCGGCGCGGAGGGGGGTGCGCTCGGGATTGTTGGTGGCAAGCGCCGTGGGATCACTGGCCGAGGGATCGATGGTGTCGGTCTCGGTGAGAGCAGCGGGATCGGTGCCGGTGGGATCCGTGCCCGTTCTGATCGTCGATGCCGATTGCGCTTTGTTGGCGTGGGGGTCTTCGGGGCCACCGTCAGTCTCCGGACGAAAGAGGGTGATCGCGACAACGAGGACAGCGCCGAATGCGGCCACGATGAGCCAGATCCGATGTTTCTGAAGACCTGCCATTTTCGGCTCCACGAGGCGGTTCTGCCTGCGGCTGTCGCGGACCCGCAGGCGGGCGATTGATTCCCAAGGTTATCGATTATAGGTGATTGGGTGGATTTTCGCCAGACGTGGGTGGAAGCAACAGGGGGGCGGGATTTCTTGGAAATTGGAGGCGGTGTTGGCGGCAAAAACGTCGGGGAGGAAGGAGGTTTTGGCATGGCGGCTCATCAAACTTTTTCAATGTTGGATGTTCCGTGGCTCCTTTCGATATTCGCTACCATATCTAGATTATGCGGCCCAAGCTCACCGTATAACCCGATCTGTCTTTTCCCGTGACATGACCGAAGAGGCTGTTACAATGCTACTTGTGAGTGAGCATAGGGAATTCTTCCATTGGATTATTGGGGCCGCGGTTCGTTGGGATATTTGATTACATCGTTCCGGATACTACAAGTTAGAAGCAGTTGTTAGTAAGAAATGTGTCTCATATGAAGTTCCTGTCGAAAATGCGAGACCATTTACATCTGCGCGGTGGGTGGATTATAGCCTCTGTTTTCGTCACATACTTACTTGCTTTCATAATGGCAAGAGTCGCAAAGCAGGAGGCCGTCGCCGGCGCAGTCAACACGATTTTTCAGACTCTACTCGACTGCAGTATCGCTTTGTTTTGTTTATCTGTAGCACGTAGAGCAGAGCCCGGATTTTCAGGATTCTATCGATTGCTCAGCGCTTCTTTTTTTTCCAGTGCAGTGATGTGCTTAACTTACGGTTTTCTTGTAAATATTTTTGTTATCCAACCAGAGACAACTGCTGGCGCACTTATATATATGCTTCCCTATACGGTATTTCTTCTCCTTTGGATTTTTGCTTGGGTTTACGAAATTATAAGAAGTTGGAGATATGTTTTTACAGGAAGTTGGACCTCCCACGTAGCCACAATTCTGGTAGTGGCCCTTGGTATCGTCTTCTACTTATACTACAGAAAGTCTTTGCTGAAGCCCGTGGAGGAAGTTCAAGGTGTCTTTCATCCAATCTTTACAGTTCTTGAGATGCTCAGTGTGACGATAGCACTGGTTGCAGTACTGCTAGCTCGATCCGTCGGTATAAGAATTTTTGCAGTTGGTTTCTCTCTCTTAATCGCCACTGATTTTGTTCTTTGCGTTAAGGAAATTAACCAAACGATCGTACAAAATGAGAGCTGGGAGATTGTATGGTCCACCGCCCAAGCAATTATACTTTGTGGAGCGATCTTGATCTCACGTAGTATAGATCAGGACAACAAAACGCATAAGGGGCCTGCAATTCAGTCATCTTCTTCGGCTCTCGGTGCTAGTATAGCATTGATGATTGTAGGAGTGGTCCTTGTGTTATCATTGACAGAACTTCTCCTAGAAACTAGAGAATCTAAAGTATTCGTCTTAATCACAGCGAGCTCTATAGGATTAGGTATTGTCGCTAGTATCTTGAGAGTAAATGACAGAGCACGTTCGCATGTACTTAAATTACTTTCAGAAGACGTCGACGCGGTGGATGTACAGGATAAAAAAGACATTCTGAAATTCGCAGGCCTATATTCCTTGACTTTAAAAGTATTGACTCGTTTTAGGGGGATTATCGAGGCCAATGTACCAATCGGACCGGAAAGAGTTTTTCGG
>Ga0180430_10001550_pt1 | contig 22143 bp, 15 predicted proteins | sample SS_ome_9_FD_132999 | JGI IMG/M metagenome (GOLD analysis project Ga0180430, IMG submission 132999) | Hypersaline lake sediment archaeal communities from the Salton Sea, California, USA - SS_1_S_2 metaG | ecosystem: Environmental > Aquatic > Non-marine Saline and Alkaline > Hypersaline >... | reverse complement strand
GTGGCCGCGTCAGACGTGAAAGAACCGATGAATCAGGCATTCCCACGAGCCAGAACGACTACGACAAAAAGTAAATTGCTCTAAGTGACCGACAGGTTTGTGTCAGGAACGAGCGGCATTGACGAGTTCCTGGACGGTTTCCCTGAGTCTGGTATCTCCTCCGAATGTCATCCCCAGATCTTTGATCTTGTCGCTGACAATCTGATTTTTTGGTGTTGCCACACTGCCGTTGATCTCAGCGTTCGAGCCGCTGATCTCACGAGCGAGTTGTGCAACCTCGAATTCAGATACGTAGCGGTCGTAGCAGCTGTAGGCTTCGCCCGCGATGCTGTCGGCGTGGAGCAGAATATCGATGCATTCGGCGACGTCTGCAGCGTGTACTTCTTTGCCGCCTCGTGCGCAGTCTACAGATTGGCCGCTGGCCACACGTTGGACGATGTCGTACCACTTGCTGCGTTCCGGGTGATGGTGCAGCCCGTAGATGCCCGTTGGTCGCAGGGCGCAGATCGGATAGCCAACGCCGAAACCGTAGCTGTGAACAAACTGCTCAATCGCCGCCTTGTGGGCTCCATAATGAGTTGTCATCCACAGAGGATGAGCTTCGTCCAGAGGGCGATCATCAAGAATCCGTTCGTGCACAGCGCACGTAGAGACAAAGACGAATCGACGAACGTTGTGTTTTCTGGCGGCTTCGATCAGCTGTACCGTGCCGAGTACATTCGTCTGGATAAACTGCTCAATATCTCCCTCGCCTCCTCGAAATCCCGGCCCGCTTCGATGTAGGCCGGAGTGGATGACTGCATCGCAGCCATCCAGGAGCCCGTCGACGGACGAACTGTCTCCCAGTGCGCCGGCAACCCATTCGACCTCAGCACCATGATTCGGCTGATAGCAGCTGTCTGCAGAACGATACCAGCAGCGACACTCGTTGCCTTCGGCCTGCATGCGATCGACGATGTAGTGACCAAGGAAGCCGGTCGCTCCGGTAATGGCAACTTTCATCTACGTTGCTTTGTTCAGTCTTGAGGAGTGGATGTAGGGCCAGGAAAGATGTGTCCAGTGGCTTCAGTCTGCACACTGTATAGCGACGTGCGGGCGGTGGCGTACAGCGTCTGGTTTTCGGGGCCTCCGAAGGTCACATTCGCTGGCTGTTCGGGAATCGGGATGTTGCCCAGATGCTTGCCTTCCTTGTCGAAGACCTGAAGGCCGAGTGCAGACGTGATGTAGAGATTGCCGTTTGTGTCCACGGTCAATCCGTCGCCGCCACCATTTCCGTCAGGTTCCGCCTGTTCCAGTTCGCAGAACACTCGACCGGTTCCGAGTTGCCCAGGGCCTGAGACGGGAAACGCCCACATACGTTTTTCGAATGACGGGACGATGTACAGCGTCTTCTCGTCTGGTGAAAGGATCACTCCATTGGGAGCGAAATCATTCGTGACAACTCGCGAAACAGCTCCGTCGGCTGTCCGGTAGTACACAGCTTCTTGCCCTTGTGGATACGGCTTAGGTGACCGGAAACGCGGATCGGTGAAGTAGATGCCCCCGCTTCGATCGATGACCAGATCATTGGGAGCATTGAAGCGTGCTCCGTTGTGTTCTGCCGCCAGCACGGTTTGTGAGGCATCCTTCAGACTGAAGCTCTTCAGTGTTCCCTGCATGGAACACGCGAGTAATTCGTCTCCATGCACCATCAGGCCGTTGCAGGTTCCAGCGGGTTCCACAAAGACACTGAGTGTGCCGTCGGAGGTGAGTTTGTGAATGCGGTCCATACGGATATCTGTGAAGTACAGATTGCCGGCTGCATCCTGCGTCGGACCCTCAGTGAATTTGAATCCTGTCTTGACTCGCTGGACAGGACCAATTGATCCGATCTCCGGGATCGCGTCGGCAGCAAACGTTGCGGGCATCATCGTTGCGACGCAGCACATCAGAACGGCAAATTGGCGGAGCTGGAACATAGGAGCCTCTGCAGATTGAAAGTCAGGAGTATGCAATGATGGTTCAGCGAGCGAACGGACGGGAGCTGGTTGAGTCAGCAGTGGGGAAATCGTTCGGAATTGAGGTCGTCACGTTGCCGGTGGCTGCCCATTCGGAGCCGCGCACCAGAGTGGTAATGAATCCGACGCATTCCTGTGAGTAGTCAGCATGGCCCATTGGCGTATGGAAGACGCGCCCCTTGCCGTAGCGGACCGTAAACATCATCGGTTCATGACGGTCGCTTCCATTCGTGGATGGATCACTGTATGCCGTCGCCAGCAGCTGCATGTTGAGAGCCGGGCCTCGAAGTCGATCGTAGAGTTCGTCCTGAGTGTGCATCCACTCGGCCGGCATGCCGTGGGTGATGGGGTGCTGGTCGTCTCGGATGACGACAGAGAACTCATGCTGCTTTCCATGACTGCCGCCTCGACCGGGAGCGGTGTCACGAATGATGTCGCCCTGGTCGTTCGTATAGACCCACGGCCCGCTTTGCTCATTTCGATTTCCCCAGCCGCCGAGGCCAATCATTTCATTCCATGCGGTCCACTCCGGGAAAGAATTGTCAGCGGCGTGAATCACGACGAGGCCACCACCGGCTTTCATCCAGGTTTCCAGGGCTGTTTGAGTTTCCTTCGGCCAGGGGGCGGCACCGTGGCCAAAGTTGGAAATGACGACGTCATACTGATCGAACGCAGGTTTAAAGTTCGGGTCGGTTTGTGGCTTGCCGACGGGCGTTGATGTGACTCCTTCCAATGGCCAGTCAGTTAGAAGGTCTTCCCCGTTGACGGTGAACCTCGTTCGCGCAACGTCTACCGTGAAGAGCTGGCTGTCCTCAAGATAGCGCTTCATCATGACCGTGGTCTTTGGCCACATGGCGTGATTATTCTGCCCATCGACAATAAGTGCTCGCAGAGGTTCTGCCGCTACTGTGGTGGGAGAGTCACACAGCAGCCAAACGGAGCAAACAACGATTGTTGTGAGAATTCGGGGCATGGGCGCTTTCGGCAAGAAATGTTTCGAGACTCGAACCTACCGGATTGCCAGCAGATAACAACGCTGGCCCCGGCGTTTTCAGGGCGAATCTGCTGCCAGATCACCTCTGAGGGACGTCTGACGCCTTGTGCAGCGCAATCCCCGGGGCGGCCCCGCATAATCCGGACAATCGCTCAAGTTTACCAGGTCTGCCATCCGATAGAGCCGATAGACCGTCGAATTCTCGACGATGTCATGCGCCTCAAATGGTTCGATTCGGATAGTACCAATGGTTCGGCAACTTCAGCTGATTTGTGTGGCTTCAATTACTGCACTTGCGACAGGTTGTTGCAGCGTTCCGGGGCCAGCGTACTCACCGTGTTCTCCGTGCCCACCGTATGGAGGATGCCCACTTCCGCTACCGTTGCCGGTTCCGACGATCGTGCCATTGCCGCTACCGTTGCCGGTCCCTGTATTGTCCGGTGCACACGTCGCATGTGCCCTCAACACACCAATCTGTGGTGGAATGGACTGCTGTACAGACGCATGTTGCTCTGCTCCCGGTGGAACATGCGGCTTCGGACCGGCACCATGTGGTGCAGCGCCATCCTGCGGGGATTCGTGTGGCGAAGGCCACTACGGCTATGGAGCACCGGTTCCTGCTCAGCCAGCGTATCCGGACAGCTATAGTCCAATGCACACGCCTGAAGTGTATCCACCCGCTCCTGCACAAACTCCCTCTCCTGTCCCCGTGCCGCAGGACAGTCTGCCGGAAACCAGCACCGACGCGAGTGCTTTCGATGCGACCGGAATTCGTCGAACCACCTGGGAATTCTCGCAGGCTGAAATGAACTCGCGGGTTCAGATTCCGGGGCAGCGCGTTTCGAACCGCGAAATGCGGGTCCAGCACGTTGTTGGTTCACCCAACGCTGTGTCGGTGCTTCACGTTCCAGCTCAGTAGTCGTCAGAGTTCCGCGCGACTGAGGTCTTGTGCGGTTAAGCCAAACGCTATGGGATCAGGAAGAACAGGCCGGTTACAGCCAGTGCCCGGTGGACCGCTGCCTCGCCATTCCATGGTGGCAGGTACTTGAGATGCGGCGCACATTCGCCGGGACGGTACCAGCCGAGCGGATATTCACGTGATCCATGAGGCCGAAGTGTCGATTTGTACGGCAGCATGGCTGCGTCACCGACGAACTTTACGGGTGACAGCACGTACTGAATATGGTTGTCGTAAGTGTGGCCGTATCGTTCCAGCGGTGCATCTTCGAAGTACAGCGGATGATACCAGATGTTTGATGCTTGCCACTGGAGCAGCAGGGGACTCCCGATGACTCGTTCCATCGGCTCGTCATCCGTGTTGACCGCAAAATTCTCAGGGAGCGTCTCCATGTCCACGTTGCCCCACGCATAATCCAGCGATGGGCGGATGTCACTGATTTTGCGTGACTCTGTGTCTGCTGATTCGGGCTGAGCTTCGGCTGATTCAGGAGCAACCGCGGTCGCCAACGGGTTCGTATCGAATGAATAGTCGTCGTATAGCGAGTCATCCGCATCAATTGGCGGACAACAGATCGTTGGTACGAGAAGTGTCAGCGCGACGGCGGTTCCGGTGAGAGGTAGTCTACCGAGTATCGCCAGGACTGTGTTCCGCTGAGTAGTTGGGAGCTTCCTGAGTGATTGCAATGTCATGAGGATGATTCTCTCGAACAGAAGCGGCAGACACTTCGATAAACCGCGCTTCCGTACGCAGTTTTTCGATGGTGTCGACTCCTACGTATCCCATGCCTGATCGCAGTCCTCCCGTCAGCTGATACAGCAACGGCTGGAGTGCGCCTTTGTAGGGGACACGTCCTTCGACACCTTCCGGAACCAGTTTTGATCCATCATCAGCAGCGCGCGATCCCTGTCGGTATCGCTCACTGCTGCCTTTTACCATTGCTCCCAGCGATCCCATGCCACGGTATCGTTTGAAGCTTCGTCCCTGGAAGAGAATCATCTCTCCAGGGCTTTCATCCACACCGGCCAGTAAGCCACCAACCATGACAGTCCATGCGCCAGCGGCCAGTGCCTTTGTGATATCTCCACTGAACCGAATGCCGCCGTCGGCAATGATGGGAATTCCGGATCCCTGCAGCGCTTTGGCGGCGCCTGAGATCGCGGACAGCTGAGGGACGCCAATGCCGGAGATAATCCGTGTCGTGCAGATGGATCCAGGTCCAATGCCGACTTTGACTCCGTCCACTCCGGCATCTGCCAGAGCCTTCGCTCCTTCAGCCGTTGCCACATTTCCGGCAATGACATCGATTTCGAATTTGTTCTTTAACTGCTGAACCGTTTCGATGACATTCAGTGAGTGGCCGTGAGCACTGTCCACCACCAATACATCGACGCCGTGTTCAATCAGAAGAGCCGCACGATCAAAGTCATGGACGCCAACAGCCGCCCCGACACGCAGTCGTCCTCGAGCATCTTTGGATGCTCCCGGAAACTGCTGGTTCTTGTCGATGTCCTTGATCGTGACAAGACCTCTCAGTTGATATTGATCGTCAACCAGTAGTAGTTTCTCGACCCTGTTTTTCAGCAGGATCTGTTCTGCTTCTGCCAGGCTGGTATTCTCCGGTGCCGTCACCAGATTGTCGCGCGTCATAACCTCTGCAACCGGTCCATCTTTTGATTCCAGAAAACGCAGATCCCGCCGGGTGAGAATCCCTACCAGCTTTCCGTCGGTCGTGATGGGAACGCCACCGATGTTGCGTTCGTCCATGATTCTAGTGGCTTCGGCCACACTGGTTTCAGGTGGTAGAGTGACCGGATCCACGATCACCCCATGTTCACTGCGTTTGACTGCATAGACTTCCTGAGCCTGCTCTTCCGTCGACATGTTCTTATGAATCACTCCGATGCCACCCATCTGAGCCATCGCGATTGCCATGTCTGCGCTGGTGACGGTATCCATCGGGCTGCTGACGATCGGGATGTTGAGTGAAATATTGCGGGTTAGCGAAGAACTCAGGTCACACGCCGACGGCATAATCTCGCTGTAGCCCGGCTCCAGCAGTACGTCATCAAACGTGAGACCTCGGTAAGCAATGCGATCTTCCATATTCCAGTTCTCCTGACTCTGAACGCCGCAAATATCACTGACTGACTCGCTGCATTCAGATTCTGATTCAGCTTTCGAATGACTGCGTGTCATCCTGTGAGGTGCCTTTGTTGATCTCTTTGCCGTTCACGGCGGCAAAGAACTGATTGCCCAGTCGGACGAGGGTAGGGACGTCGATTTGCTCAGCGCGAATGTCGGATTCCAGTTCCATGTTCGCGATGATCTCATCGACCTGTGTTTTGTTCATGTCTTTGCGGTACATTCCACACAACACGCTTCGCATGTGTTTGCGGCGATGGTGAAACAGCCGGCGGATGAAATCCAGGAAGAACGGACGGTCGTCGATTCGTCCGCCTCGACCATCATGCCGCCACAGACTGACGATGGCCGAATCGACTTTTGGGCGTGGCCAGAAGACCTGTGGTCCCATACGACGCAGAATGCGCACACTGCATTGCGACTGCAGCCACACCGACAGAGCCCCGTAGTTGCGACTGCCTGGTTGGGCGATCATCTTCTCGCCCAGTTCAAGCTGAATCGTTGCCACGATCCGCGACCAGGGAAGATCGGACGCAACCAGATTGGAAATCAGAGGTGTCGCTACGTTGTAGGGAAGATTCGCCACCAGCTTGAGTTCCCCATTGGGAAGCTGAGCAAATTCCCTGTGCAGCAGGTCGACGATCTCCGGAGCAATCGTGTTCTTGTTCTTCAGGATGTCGCGATGAATGATCGTGACGTTGTCAAAGTCCTGTGTCGCGTGCGTCGCCAGCGCGTACATGTTTGGATCCAGTTCCACGCTGATGACTCGTCCGGCTTCTTTGGCAAGAAACGTGGTCATCCCTCCGGTGCCCGGGCCGACTTCAAGAACGAGATCATCCTTAGACAGGTCGGCTGCCCGAACGGCAAATTCCACGAGGTTGATGTCGATCAGAAAGTTCTGGCCGAGATCTGTGCGCGGATTGAAGCCGTGATCGCGAAACAACGCCATCAGGTGTGATCGCGTTTGACGCGATTCGTCTTTCATTGATGGACCCTGTCGGTCAGGAACGCGTGAGCTTCATTCACGAGGTATGCATTTCCTTCACAAACTTCGCGACGTACTTTCCAAGGATGTCGGGTTCCACATTGACGGCATCGCCCGGATTCCGGCTGCCCAGTGTGGTGATCTCAAGTGTGTGAGGAATCAGAGCGACAGAAAAGCGTTCGGATTCCACATTCACGACGGTCAGGCTGACACCATCGACCGCCACGGAACCTTTGGGAACCATCAAATCAGTCAGTTCCGAAGACGTCCGAAACCACATGTCGACCCATTCATCGGTGCGAACAATCTCATCGACAACACCGATACCGTCGACATGCCCCTGGACAAAGTGGCCACCCAGTCGATCACTGGCGGCGAGCGCTCGTTCCAGATTGACTCGACTGCCTTCGGACAACTGACCCAGACTTGTCTTGGAAAGAGTTTCATCGCCGGCTTCGAAATCGGCACCACCTTCATGGATATCAACCACAGTCAGGCAGCACCCGCAGATGCTCACACTTTCGCCGAGTGACAGTTCGCTGACAGGAAAGCAGTTGCTGTCAGGGGTAATCGTGAGGCGCAGACCGACAGGATCCTTCTTCAGGACACTGACGGTTCCCTGTCCTTCAACAAGACCGGTGAACATGGTGCACACTTCGAGGCAACGGGGCTCAATCTTCCAGTTTCAGCAGGCGGAGAATGGCCGCCACGCGTTGCGACGTGATTCTACACGAACGCATGCCAATTGCCAGCAGTGCGATATTTTCTCAGTTTTCAGGCTGCTGCGGCTCTCACACAAACGCTGCCTGGCCGGTTACGGATAGCCCAGTCGGCGGCGGACCGTCCAGTCTCCTGCAAAGCAGACAACTGCCACCAGGAAGATGCTCCACTGATGCCACACCGGCCAGGAAACGGTCTCCATCACCGGAGCGTCCTTCGTCTGAAGGTCATCGACGAAGTCGTCCAGTTCGTCGTATTTCACGACTCGACCGCCGCTGTTGTCTGCAACAGATTTCAGCCACTTCTGGTCCAGGGCAACGGAAGACATCTCTTCCTGATCGGGCTGGCTGGCCCAGCCATGTTGAGTCGTCAGTTGCTCCTGCCGGCGATCTGATGATTCCATACAGGCCGTGACGTCACACATCCATGCTCCTGCTGCCGCCGCATTCACCATGATGTCATAGCGACCAAGTTCATCATCTGCCGGCCGAGCGCGCTTTTCGACTGTGGTTCCGTCCGGTTGGGTCACCTGGATTGTGACGACAGCATCTTCTCTGGGAACAAACTGTTCGTCGCGGACGGTGGTGGAGACTTGCCAGGCATGGACGCCGTCCTCCGGAGCAGGCGTAGCGACAGTCGCGATCCGTTGAGGGACATCGGACACGAGCCAGCGGATCAACTGGCGTGCAGCGCGCGAATAGTCGCTGTGATCCTCGGACGGTTCCTGTTCCGCCGATGTCAGCGATGGATTCTCGTTTGGCTGTCTGGATGAATCATTGCTGCCAATCAGCCCCTCATGCATTCTCCACCGCCACAGATCACCGATGCACAGGGCGGCCGATCTGCCTCGCCCGAACCTCTGTACCGTTAAGGCCGGCCACTCCTGCCCCTGCGTGTCGGATACGGTCGCCATCACCTGGGCTCCTGGGCGGACTCGTACCACTCGATTGAGTGTTTCAAATGACGGCATGTCCTGAAGACGGGCCATTTCGTCATCCTGATCGGTTCGTAGCCTGACCCATGGCTGCAGCCAGCCGTCTCGTGTGAGCTGCAGTCTCAGCGGACCGGTCGCCGATTCGGGTGCTGTTCGCAGGTCCACGGGTAGAAGTTCGCCGATGGGTGTTCGTTCGTATTCCCCCTGTCGAAACGATTCCTGCCCACCCAGCATCAGCAGTCCGCCGCCTCGTTTTCGGACAAACTCTCGAATCAGTTCCTGCTGGTCGGCGGTAAAATAGGCGGCTTCGATGTCGTCCAGAATCAGTCCGTCCCACGCGAACAGTTCTGCGGCCTCGGTTGGGAAACCCGAAATGAGTTCGTCGTCGTTGCGTGTTCCCAGTCGGACGAGGACCGGTTGATCGTATTCTTCGGCGACTTCCTGTTCGGCTTCATCGAAGCCACGAAACAGCGAGTTGGAACGTTCACCGCGTCCGCGGAATTCGAACTTTGCTTCCTTTTTTGCGACGCGGATCAGTCCGACGAGTTCCGTTTGAGGATCCGTTTCGATGGATCGCCTCAGGAACTTGAATTCCCAGTTCGGTCGTCCGGACACGTATAGAATCCGTCGAGGCCGACTGCCACGATCGACCGAAATCAGTCGTTTGTTGTTGACAGCTGTTGCCTCCTCAATCCGTTCCCCGTCGTCCTGACGTAGCTCCGATCGGACTTCGTAGAATACGGTGCCCGCTGATTGGGGGCGTACGTTGAACCGAAGGAGAGAATCGTTGTTCGCGGATTGCGACTGCGTTTCGAGTGGGATTCCTTCCGCGTCGAACAGCGTTGTGCGGACGACAGCGTCGTCAACGTTGTGAGTTTCCATTTGGAGCTGAATTGTCACCGGAGCGTCGTCAAATGCGGACTGGCTGGTAGTGACGGATTGAATCGCGAGATCCGGCAGCGATGCATTCGCACCGTCAACAACGGGGTACATGGGAACCGAGTCCTTCAGGGTATCGAATTCAGCGGTGCCGTCCGTCGCATTACCATCCGTCAGCAGCAGAACTCCTGCAAGTGGTTGTCCCTGGTACCGACCGAGCAGAGTTGTTAGACCGGTGGTGAGTCGCGAGGAGGCGCCTTCGAAACTGACATCAGAAAACGACGGCGCCTGCTTCAGAAAATCACTCAACGTGTACCGGCGCAGTTCAAAATGTTCGTCGATTCTGCGCAGCCAGCCGTTCGACGGTTGTTCGCCCCGATCAAGCAGTTGGCGCAATCGATCGGCTCGTGTTACGTCATTTCCTGTCGCTACGTTCTGACTTCGACTGTCATCCACAACGACGGCAAACACATTCGCACCTTCACGTGGTCGTGTGCTGCTCCATAACGGGTTCACCAGACAAGCCGAAATCAGTATCCACCCCATAACTCGCAAAACGGTCGCCAGGCCGGTCGCTGCAAACCGCTGCCGGTTGACCACTAATGCCAGGATTAGTCCGATAGCGGCAATGACGAAAGCCGGGACCATCCAGCTTCTGTCACCGATGATGATTTCGGCGGGCAGCATGAGACTTTGCAGGGGTCTCATGGTGTCGGCTCCGGATGTTCGTGGCCCAGCTGTTCGTAGTATTCCTGCACGAGCTGGTCGAAGATCTCTGGAACAGGTTCCCGGTCAATTGGGACGAGACTGCGGTCGGACGTCAGTGCTGAGATGTCCTGACGAATTCGTCGCTGTAGCTTCGACATCTCTTCCAGCAATCCGGATTCCACCAGATCCCATTGTGGCTCCGTCCCGTGCCGCCTGAATTCGGCTCGCATGGCTCGCGCGCGATCGCGAATCTTTGTGGCGCGATGCCGCAATTCCGGGTTGTCCAGCAACTCTTCCACTTCTCGCAGTCGGTCCGACCAGTTTCGGAAATCGGTTCCGGTCAATGGCCGGTGACGTGAACCGGCCTGTCGTGGTTCCAGTCGCCCTCCACCCTGCAGAATCGATCCCTGTTGCTGACTGGAAGACGACTGCTTACTGTTGGAGCGTGCTGGTTGGCCTGTTTGCGCAGGGGATTGGCTGTCGTTTGTTTCTTGTTGTGATTCGCCGGATGACTGAGGCTGCTGCTGCGAATCGGACTGATTCCGGGCCTGCTGTTCATTCGAACGCGAAGATGACGAGTCTGTAGGCGTCCTGCTTTCGTCGGGGGATTGCTGGCCCGTCGCTGAAGTCACTTCATCCGACAGTTCGTTCGCAAGCTGTTCCAATGTCTGCTCGGCGCGTTTCAGAGATTCGGCTTCGCTCCCAAGAACAGCTTCGGCAGCGCTTTCCACACCTTGCCGCAGCGTCTCGATTGCGCGACCTGCCGCTCGTTCCGGTTCGTGGACCTGTCGCCACAATCCACGGTCGACGAGTAATTCCGCCGTTCGGAGTGCTTCCGCCGGACGCAGCTTTTCGACGTCCTGCAATGTTTCGTACAACTGGCGAGCCAGTAACGGTTCACTGGTTTCCGCCTGTTCGATCAGTTCCTTCGACTGATTGAGAATACGATCGAGGTCGTCGCGCTGTTGTCCCAGCTTCTCCTGGATCTCCTCGCCCTTCTTCTCGAACCGAAGCGATGTCGGTCCGGTTGGCTTCCTGTCCTGATCGCCGTCAGATTGTTCAGCACCAGACAGCTTACGAGCAATCTCGTCCTGTTGTTCACTGAGCTTTCTTGCCTGCTGGCGAAGATCGCGAGCCGCTTCCGTGAACGCGGACGAGGTTTGATTGCGGAATTCTTCCTGAAGCTGATCGAACTGCCGTTCGGCGCGTGTGCCTTCTGAAAGTGCCTTCGACAGTTCGCCTGCGCCCATCGCTTGAGAAGCCTGACGCACGTTTTCGCGCGCCTGTTCGACTTCGTCTCGAATGTACTGTTGCTCCGGCTTGCTGGACGAACGGGATTGATCCATGCGCTGTTTGAGTTCATCCACATCGCGCAGTAACTCGCGTTGTTCGTCACGTAAGCGTTTCAATTCTCGTTCGAGACGTTCCTGTTCTTCTTCTGTCTTCGCAAGACGTAGTTCGGATTCCAGCTGTTTCAGGCGTTCGTTGAGCATGTTCTGTCGGCGCGCGAGATCTTTGAGCCTACTCAGCACCTGCAGCTGTTCCTGTTGTTCTTCCGTCTGTTGGTGCTGTTGAGCCTGCTGTTCGGTCTCATAACGATTGCGGTCATTGTCGAGTTCAAGCTGGTCGAGTTGTTTCTGCATGGAGCTGTTCTGCTGACCGGAACCCCGGCCTTGCTGATTCTGTGACCGCTGTATCCGATGTTCGACAGAACGCAGGCGAAGTAACGCGCGAAAGGCGGCCTGTGAGGCTGCCGAGGCATCGGTGAGCGCGGGTTCAGGCGTGTCGGCCGACCATTGCGACAACGAATCCACCACTTCGTTCATACTCAGCGACGCGTCGTTGACGGCTTCAGCCAACTCCGGGTCGTCGGTTGCCCGCTGCTTCAACTCTTCGAGTTGACTGATTGCAACTTGTTGAGATTCAACGACGGTTTCGACGTTCGTCAGTTGTGTGTCTGCGGTGGATTGTCTGCCGCCGGAATGACTGCGCTGGATATTCCAGATGGCAATCGCGATTTGTCGCTGAATCTGCAGAAGACTCTCTGATTGCGACTGAGGCTGGCCGCTTTGTGGAGCGCCGCCTGGCTGTTGCGATTCGCGAAAGATCTCTTCGAACCGACGAATGTCGGCGAACATCAGGTCGCTCCGCGAACGCTGGACCTCTCCAGCAGAATTGTAGGTATCGGCGAAGAAGTGCCATGTGAGCAAATCGTCTGGTTCGGCGGCCAGAGATTCCAGATCGATCATGTGCGTCATCGTCGCCTGTCTGTCGGGTGTTTCGTCCTGCCGAAGCGAGACGGTTTGAGAATCACTTCCGGACAGGGAATACACGATGCCGTAGTCAAGGATTCCAAAATCATCTGCGGCTTCAGCGTCCGTCACAAGTTCCTGGAGTGCCGAAACACTCAGGTCCGGTTGAGGAAAGGTGATGCGGATCTCGGGTGGCTCGTTGTGAATGATTCGGAGTGAGATCGTTGTTTCATCGTCCGATGTGCGACCATCGTGGTCTTCCAGTAAGACCGTCCAGACTTCGTCGGCTAACACCGTCGCCGAGACTTCGGCCAGCATCAGTTCGGTGCATGTCAGGTCTACCGGCGCTCCTGATTTTGATTTCAATTGGCTGACGGCGACCGGTTTGTTGAGATGCAGCTTGAGGCGAATGGTCGAACCTTCGATTGCTGTGAGTTTCAACGTGTCTTCCACTGTTGACTCGCCACGGCCCGTCCATGCAGGAGGCGTGATTTCAGCATCGACCTGCACAACGCGCGGGCGTTCGTACGTTGTGATTTGGTAGGACTTCGACGAATGTTGGCGAGCTGCCAGGCTGGTTTCGTCGTAGCCGTAGTAAACGACGTAAGTTCCGTCCTGGCGAATCTGCGGAATGCGGATGGCGAACACACCCGCATCGACAGTTTCTGTCATTTCAAACGTGTCGCCCTGTTGGTCGATCGGGCTTTCTTCTGAATCAGGTGCCTCCGACACATCAGGTCGATATTCCACAACAGCCTGTGTCGGTCGTTCTCCGTCAAACTGAGCAACGACTGTCAGTCCGGTTCCTCGTTCGACTTCCGTATCTCCCGGATCCACGGTGACCAAAGTGGATACAGCCGCAGAGGTCCGTGCGTCCGCCTGTGCGTTTTGCTCAAGCGCAGCGGACGTTCTCATGCGTCCCGCCGCAAATACAGATGACACCAGCAGACCAAACGTCAGCAGACTGGCCGCAAACCACTTGATGATTTGACCACTCGGTGCCACCGCATGCCAGTCGGCGACCAGTGCGACCTGATCGGCTTCCCGCAGCACGCGCGCTCCGAGAACAGAGCCCGCTCCGGATTCACTGGATTGCTGCCGCACAGCCGTGAGGACGATGTCATTGAGTTCCGGATGGTGCTGTTCGACAAGACGAGCGGTCTCCAGCCACGTGGGAACCCGTGACTTCCATCTGGCCAGAAGAAGTCCCGTCGTTCCGGCGGTCAACAGCGCAATTGATTCGCGACGCAACGGCAGCCCGGATACCGGCAGCATCACGCACAGCAGAACCGCCGGTATGATGACAATCAGCCACGCCAGAGTTTGATGGCGGAGCGTGCGGACTCGATGAACTCTGCCAGCGACGCTCGACAGTCGACGATGAAGCGTGCTTCCGGTCATCAGGCAACCTCCGGCTGACGACGATGAATTATCGACGCCAGTATTGCTTCACAGAACAGACATCCAAGTCCGGCCAGCAGAAACCAGCGCCAATACTGTTGTTGCGACTCCAGCAGTTCAGCGGTTGCCAGTTGGGAACTGTTGTTGGCGGGCAATGCAGAATCACCGGAGTCACCCTTATCCTGACTGCCAATTCCCCAGGTGTAAAGCTGTCCGTCGGGAAGTGGAGCGGTACGGGATTCATCCGGCGAGATCTCAGCCAGCAATGTGACTGCGTTGTCTTCCTCATTCGCCAGACTTGCCACCGTGAATTCCCCAGGCTGATTGATCGTGATGGTGTCGCTTTCCACGTCATCAGGTGATTTCGCGGTGCCGTCCGGAAGAGTGACCGTCCATTGAGTGCTTTCAATCAAGTCACCGGGTGTGATGGTATCGCCGACTTCGACAAACCGGTGTTCCGTCACATTGGGGCTGGCCAGATCGACGAAACGGCTAAGCATCGGCGGGAAGCGCGACGATAGCGCCCATTGACTGTCTGTCGGGTGCCATCCGCTGGCGAGAATGTAGACGGTACCCGACGGAGAATGCTGCAAACGGACAATCGCCGGTAACCCGGAATCAAATTGCGCCACGACTGTCCACGGTGTTGGATCAGTTGCGGATTCCTCGCGGGGCGGCAGAGTGATCTCTCGATGTTTCCAAAACCGAATCGATGAAAAATCGGCGAATCGGGCTTCTGAAAAATCAGCGAACAGAGAGTGTTCAAAATCGATACGCCCCAGCATGGCATAGTCGTCGATGATAGCTTCGGCCACCTCGACATCGTCTGGCAGAAACATTTCCAGTGACTGAGCCATTTCAACGGAATGCAGCGCTGCCACGATTGTGCCGCCACGTTCCAGCAAAGTCTCAAGCGATGGATGCAGTTCAGCAGGAACCGTGTCGGTGACGATTGCCAGGTCGATATCATCGGCGACTGGAAGCACAATCCCGTCAGACGTGATCGCATCGACGATTTTCAACGCTGATTGATTCTCACTATCAGATCGCCCGACGAGTGCTCTCTGTAGATAGTAGCGCATGTGCTCTTCGTCGTTGACATCGGTGGCTCCCACATGAGCCAACCGAGCGATTCGCTGGCGGGATGCCGGCAGGCGAATCGTGTCGTCAAAGGGATGTGGATCACGAACAAGCTGAACGCTTGTTGCGGTACCAGTCGGAACTACTTCAGAAAGCGGCAGGCTGCGCTGCTGTCCCGGAGGCACCACAACGGAAACGGCCGGGCCGACCGGCAAAGTGTCCGAACCGACAGGTTGCAGTTCATGCGTCGTCGTCGTGGATTCTGTGTCATTGCTGATGCGGATTCGAGTTTGTCCGGTGCGCCGATCAACCATCGTGTGCAGCGACGCGTTGCCACGCGTGTCGGAGCGAACGACTCTGAGATCGACTGTCACCGAATCCGGCCACTGCCCTGATTCCAGCGATTGAAAATCACTGCCTTCCTGAAAGTCTGTGATCAGAACGATGGAACGTTCCGCGTTGGGATCGTCGATCTGCAGCAGGCCGTCAGCAGCCTGTTGCAGCACGAGCCCGGTATTGGTGCGGTGCCAGTCGGGTTTATATTCCTTCGACACTCGTTCAATCGCTTTGTTTCTTTCGCCGGTAGAGAACGCAGCCCATGATTTTCTGTCAATAACAGTCTGTGAGGTCCGGGAATAGAACGCCACTTCCAGGCGATCCGATTCGGACAGGTTATCGACAACAGACTGAAGTTCACTGATGACAGCGTCACGAATGCCATCGCGTTGCATGCTGGCACTGGAATCAATCAATACCGTGACATACCGACCGCCCTGCTCTTCCGTTGCCAGCGCATTCGTGAAACGAAAGAACGGTCTTGCAAATGCGAGGCCCAGCAGCACCAAAGCCAGCATCCGCAACAACAGCAGCGGCCAGTGTTCGATTTTCGATCGTCGTGTGAATCGAGGCTGTGACGGATTCAAAAAACGTACCAGGCTGAAAGGCATCTTCTGAGAGGGGGCCCGTCGCAGCATATGCAGGACAAACGGGACGCCGGCTGCCAGCGCACCGGCCGCCGCAAAGACCGGCATGAGAAATTCCATTACGGATTCTCCGGCTGGCCGGATGCCGCCACAGTTGCCGCTGCTGCGGGGCCTCGACTGCGGCGAGCGTGCAGAAACGCGGCAAGAACCAGTTCCAGCGGTTCGCTGGTTGTTACACGCACGAAGGAAGCCCCCAGTTGGGTACAAACCGCCTCGACCTGTGCGTTGTGCGCGCGAATGCGTTCTCGGAAATCGTTCTGAGCCAGTTCCGGATCAGCGTAGACAGCGCGGCTCGATTCCAGATCTTCAAACAGTCGCGGTCCGTCGATGTCCAGACTCAGCTCCACCGGATCCAGAACCTGAAACACAATCACATCATGGCCGATGCCTCGGAGCAGTTTGAGTCCCTGCTCAAATTGTTCGACCGGTGAAAGCAAATCCGAGATTACGACAGCGAGTCCGAATCGAGGCAACCGCGATGCTGCGTGTTCCAGCGCTGCAGCCGGGTTGGTGTCACGTCCGGAAGTTGGTTCTTCCAGAGTCACCATGATGCGTCGCAACTGGCCAGGTCGGTAGCGAGCTGGAACCACACTTCGCACTCGTTCATCAAACAGACTCAGGCCGACCGCATCTCCCTGTTTGTTGAGCATCCAGGCCAGAGCCGCGGCGATCGTTCGAGCATAGTCGTGCTTTGTCCAGCCGACGGTGCCGAATGCCATCGACCGGCTGAAGTCACTGATGAGATAACACCGCAGGTTGGTTTCATCTTCAAACAATCGGATGTAGCTGCGGTCCGTTCGAGCAAACAGTTTCCAGTCCAGAAAACGAGGATCATCTCCCTGCGTGTATTGTCGGTACTCAGAGAATTCGACGGAAAATCCATGACGCGGACTTCGATTCAGCCCGGTCCGGAAACCTTCCACAACGACCTTCGCCCGCAGTTCAAGTGAGCGGATCGACATCAATACAGATGGATCCATATACGAATTGCGCGATGAGGCAGCGGAATCCGGCATGTCAGGCAACTGCCTCCTGACGTGGATGTTCGACGGTCTCAACCAGATGCTGGATGATCGTTTCCGAGGATAATCCTTCTGCTTCGGCTCGGTAGTTCGGCAGAATGCGGTGTCTCATGACAGGAGCACACAGATCGCGAATGTCGGAGCCTGAGACGTACGCCCGCCCGTCCAGCAATGCGGCCGCTTTGCCGCCCAGCACCAGATACTGAGCCGCTCGTAGTCCGGCTCCCCAGGACACGTATTGGTTCACGTAGTCCGTGGTGCCGGCCTGTCCCGGTCGAGATGCCGATGCCAGACGCACTGCGTAACGGGCCACGTCGTCAGCAACCGGAACGTGCTGCACAATCTGATTGAATTCACTGATCTGACTGCCTTCAAACAGTGGAGTGATCGATTCCGGACGGCGGGATGTCGTTTGCTGCACGACTGCAACTTCGTCGTCTTCCGGCAGGTAGTCGATCATGACGTTGAACATGAATCGATCCAGCTGAGCTTCCGGAAGAGGATAGGTGCCTTCCATTTCGATGGGGTTCTGAGTCGCCAGCACGAAGAACGGTTCTTCCAGCACATGTCGTTGCCCGGCGGCTGTGACCTGGTGTTCCTGCATGGCCTCCAGCAGCGCCGACTGAGTCTTGGGCGGCGTCCTGTTGACTTCGTCGGCCAGCAGAACGTTGGCAAAGATCGGGCCCGGAATGAACCTCATCGTTCGATGCCCCGCACTATCTTCGTCCAGCACTTCGGTTCCCGTGATGTCGGCCGGCATCAGATCCGGTGTGAACTGAATGCGATTGAAGTTCAGGTTGAACAATTCGGCGATGGACTTCACCAGCAGAGTTTTGGCAAGTCCGGGTGCTCCGGTGATGAGGCAATGGCCACCGGCCAGCAGTGAGATCAACAACTGCCGAACAACGTCCTTCTGACCGATGATGACTTTGGACAGTTCGGCGTCGATCTGTTGCCGCAGCTGAGCCAACTGGTCAATTAGTTCCCGTTCACGATCCGGACTGAATGGTTCGTTCATGAATCACTTCCTGTATCGAGAGGGTCGGGAGTCTTTTTCGGTCAACTCAAGTTGATAATGGTCTGACTTTGGGCCGAAAAAGACTCCCGACCCTTTGCTGTGCGCTAATGAGTCATCGCATAAAACACGATGTTGATTCCCAGCGGGTACGCCTTCTTTTCAGAGAACTCTTTGAAGTACCACTGATCTTCGCCTTCTCGCTCCCAGCCGTCGCCCAGATCGGTGTTGTGACAAATGATAGCCATCATGCGGCCGTTGTCGTCGTACAGACCTTTGTAGTGAACTTCCCTCGTGTCGCGTCCGCGTTCCCAGGTGATGATCTGTCCGCCGGGTCCCGGTCGGGCAACTCCGATAGCGGGAATCTGAGGACGTTCCTTGAGATCGTACACGCAGTGAAAAATCGGATGTTCGAGCGGGATCGATTCAGGATCGCGATCCGGAAACACGCGTCGAATCTCATGGTGGAAATTGTCCCATTCACGCTGGCCCCAGAAATCGTCGACCATCAGAAACCCACCGTTCAGCAGATAGTTTCGCAGCGCGGTGACTTCTTCGTCACTGAAAACCAGCTGTCCGGGTTCGATGATGTAGATGAACGGATAGCGAAACAGATCCGGATCCGTCAGCCTCATGATGCGCCCGTCCGGGTCGGTATGGATGGACGTGAGCTGCTGCAGGCGATAGGAGAAGTTGAGTTCGGCATCCGGGTAATCGGTCTGCCACTTATCCCATCCGCTCCATGAACTGTACGCAATGCGGACGAAGGTAAAGACATCCTGGCTGAAGTCTTTATCAACCTTCCAGTCGGGAACTCCTCGCCGATCAGGCCGAAACTGCCGCTGAAACTGCGAACCCCCGGACGACTGACGAATCGCAACAAACATTGCCGTCAGGAGCAGGCTGAACGTGATAACAACAGCGAGGAACCGTGACATGAGACCTCCCAGCCCGGGAGAACGACAGGCAAGAGGCCTCGTTGTCGCAGATCACGTTCATTTTTACCAGTGACGAGGCCTGCATTGGGCAGCCCGGCGTGCTGGTTGATCTCGTCGTTGATCCGAGTCGTTGGCAAACCACGCCCGGGCGAACTCTGAGGGAACCTGGAACCACAGATCACCTATTGTGAGTTAGGTGGTGTTGCGATCGTCGCTGCAGGCACGGTGCCCGGTTTCGGTTGGAACATTCCAGCAAGCAACTCTTCGGAAAGCACACTATGGATGATCCAGCCTTTTTCGTGCTGCGCAAGCCGATAGCCTGATGTCGAGGATCCGGACTGTGACGTTGCAATCGCGGCCGTGCCATCGATGTCAATTTTCCATTGCGGTGTTTCCTGAACATCACTCTTGGACTCACCCTCAAGCGCCTCGAAGGCTGCAGCAATCTCTGCGATGAACGCCCGAGGGTCAACCAGAATGTCCGCAGCGGTTAACATTTGCGAATAGAGTTTCTTCGGGGAGATTTTCGGAGGTGGCATCGGATTCTGGCTTTGAACTAACATGAGGATGGACTGGCTAGACATCTGTGTGTATGCCAGAGTTGCTGTCGGCGGTGGATCGGTTCGGCGATGGCGTTCTATAATCTTGACAATCGACATCATCGCCTCAACGCCAGGATCCAGTTGTGCGGTTCCACTCGCTTGAACAAGCTGTGTCATCGTGGATGCCGACGCCACCGAGAAGAGATACATGCCAGCCAACTCTCTTGCGGCGTTGTCGTCGATGAGCGATGTCATTGCTTCGTGGTCATTCTCGGCAGCGCAACGATTCCACTCAACCATCAGTTCTTCCGGCGTTTCGAAGTACCGAAGCGTCCGCGGGGCGGGGGTGCTCGATCTACCAATGGCACCGTGGTCATTGGCTGTGATTGGTGGCGTTATCGGAGCCGATTCGTTTGTGATGTCTGCGGCGGGCACTGCCTGTGGCGGCCCGGCAGATGAGTTTTGCGGCATCAGCTGGCTGACGGTTTGTTCGGACAGATATGCGTGAACCAACCATCCGGTGTCCTCTTTCTTCAACTGCATTTCGGCATCCTGCTGCGGCTTGTTCTTATCGCCCACCAGCACCGTGACAGAGTCTTCGCTCCTGTTCACGATGCGCCAGTGCAGGTCTGATTTGGCTTTCTGATCGGTGTCGGACATTGCGCTAAAGACCGGACCGAGTTCCAAAATGAATGCTCGGGGGTTTTTGAGAATTCCGACTGCCGCTTGTAACTGTTGAAGCAACAGTCTCGGTGGGAGAGGAGTCTTCGCATCAGACAACTGTCCCTGGAACATGACTTGAACAGCAACCGCTGATAACTGCGAATACGCGAGTTGCGCCGCTGGCGGTGGATCGTCATGTTTGTGCCGTTCCAGAATGGCAGGAATCATCAGCATTTGTCCCATGTCGGTGTCAACTCCGGCTGCCCCTGTCATCTGTGCCATTTGAGCCACACTGGACATCGATGCTGTTGCAAACAGCATCACCGCTGCAAACTCGGATGCTGCATTGTCGTCCATGATCGGGACCAGATCAGCCACATTGTTGCCTGCGCTGCGCCGAACCCATTTGTCCATCAACGCCTCAGGGGATTCGGAGTATAGAAGTGCCTGCGAGTCGTTTTGGCCGCCCTCATCAAGTGGTGGTGCGGCGAAGACGGTGTGAATCAGCCAGCCTGAGTCATTCCGCTCGACGTGAAATACATTTGACATCATTGGGAACGAGTATGTTGTTGTTGCTCTGACACGCTTGCTGTCTTCAACGACGGCTGTGGTTCGCCATGAGGGAAGTTCAATCATCGGGTCGTGAGTTAATGGCATAAAAGCTGACAGAGCTTCAACACAAAATTGCCGAGGGTTTGACAGGCTTTCTGCTGCGGCAACCATGTGTTTCCGTATTTCTTCTGTCACGGGGCCACGTGGATCTGTGCTGACCTTTTTGTCGTAGATGACAGCTTCTGCGATGTTCGCCTGCAGAGACGGGTTTTCTTGGCGATACTTCCTAAGCAACATTTTCAATGCGTCAGCGATTTGAACGTAGATCACTTCAGAATCCGCATTCGCGTAAACTGTTGCATTGACGAGCAGGAGTCCTGCGAGTTCAGACACAGCAGCGTCGTCCATCAGTGAGACAATTCCGCTGGCATCATGAGCCAAATAGCAGTGATTCCATTCGGCCATCAACGCTTCAGGGGATTCGAAGTAGTGAAGCGGTGGTGACTCGACCAGGTGATCGGTGTCAGCTGTCAGCACGAGTTCTGCCGAGGATGGAGTCGCAGAACCGTATACGCTGTGGATGAGCCAGCCTGCCTGGTGATGGATTGCTTCAAACGTCGAAGACGTACCGCAGAAATCCGATTCCGTGGTTCCTGTGGCGTTGTCTCCAACAACGTCAATCTGCCACGCCGGAAGGCCGTCGTCGAGAGATCCCCCACGAACGACGGGTAGGACTATTGCCAGGTAATCTGCGCAAAAGGACCGTGGGTTGACCAAGACACCGGAGGCAACTGCCATGTCTTGCCGCATTTTGTTGGGAGCACCGTCTTGGACGCCACGTGGGTACAGTTGTTGAAAGACCAGTGCTTCTGCAGCTCTAGCCTCGGCGGTTGGTTGAGCACGGCGCTGTGTATGCAGCAATGATGCAATTTTTTGGCGAACATCCTTGGCTACTCGTTCCGGATTCACTGTGGCGTAGTGAGACGCAAAAGTCAGCAATGTGGCGGCAAACTCGTTGACGGCCTCATCGTCCAGCAAAGCAACAAGCCCGTGCGCGTCGCCCAGGATATAGCAACGGTTCCATTCTGCAAACAATGCTTCCGGCGATTGGAATGGTCTGGCTTCGAGCTTGTGGCTTGTCTCGGTGAGTCTGGTTTCGGCCTGCAACTGCGCTGCGCGGCGGGCAATGATTGAATCAGCCAGTTTTTCCCGGCGCCGTAGTTTGGTTCGGACACGTTCCAGATTCTCCTCAGTGAAGTTCCCTAAGTTTAGTGGGCGCGGGTTTTGGTTGTATGAGACAGACAGCCTGTCTCAGAGAATGTTGGTGGAGGATTTGCCTTCGTCGGAGCCGGTCGTCGGTTCGATCACACTTGCC
>Ga0180430_10001549_pt1 | contig 22144 bp, 13 predicted proteins | sample SS_ome_9_FD_132999 | JGI IMG/M metagenome (GOLD analysis project Ga0180430, IMG submission 132999) | Hypersaline lake sediment archaeal communities from the Salton Sea, California, USA - SS_1_S_2 metaG | ecosystem: Environmental > Aquatic > Non-marine Saline and Alkaline > Hypersaline >... | reverse complement strand
CGGGGGGGGTTGGGCGCGGCGGGGGGGGGGGGGGGGACACCGGGGGGGGGGGGGGGGGTGTCGTCTTGACGCCGTTGCGGCTGCCTGCCGCGGCCGCGACGGGTTGGGGAGAAGTCGCCGCCGACTTCTTCTTGAGCTTCCTTCGCTCCTTCAACGAGACCACCTTGGGCATCGTGTCGGTATGCTCTTCGACGCGGACTTTCAGGATGCCGAATTTGATCGTGTCCCCGGCACCGATCTTGGCGGGTTCCTCGAGCCGGACTCCGTTGAGAAAGGTACCGTTGCTCGATCCACAATCCGAGAGCCAATAGCCTCCGTCGTCATCGAGATTGATCTCGGAGTGGTAGGCGGAGATGTAGGTCTCCTTGATGCGAAGATCGTTGTCGAAGCGCCTGCCGATCCGGTAGCGGGCTTTCTTGAGGATCAGCTCGAAGACGTCGCCGTCAACGCTCTTGGTTATGGATAGTTTCAGCCTCATCCTTGGGTGCGGTCCACTCGGGTGTGCAAATTTAGACGAAAAGCACGATCAAAAAAGAATAAAATTAATAAAATTACTCTCAATTTTGAGAAATTTCTAGAAAAACACCCCTGACGGTAACGTTCGAGGGGCGAGCGAAGAGAAATTTTCGATGCCGCGTGGTTTGCAAAAAGGAACGGCCCCGCCACTTTCTCCCTACTCTTCATGAAACTCTTCGACACGCTGACCCGGCAGCTACGCACCCTCGAACCCCGCGATGGGAAGGTGTATCGCTTCTACTGCTGTGGCCCCACTGTCTACGGTCCGGCGCATATCGGGAATTTTCGGACGTTCCTGCTGCAGGACGTGTTTCGCCGAACCCTGGAAATGGAAGGCACCGCGACGAAGCACGTGCGCAACCTGACCGATGTCGACGACAAGACCATTCGAAATTCGCTCGCTGAGGGGATGAGTCTGACGGATTTTACCCGGCATTGGAAGGAAAAGTTCCACCGGGATTGCGAGGCGTTGGGCATGCTGCCCCCTCATCTCGAGCCGAGTGCGGTCGAGCACATTCCGCACCAGGTCACGATGATCGCGGATCTGATGGAAAAAGGACACGCCTACGGAAGCGAGGACGGATCAATCTATTATCGCGTCTCCAGCTTCCCGACGTATGGGGCCTTGTCCGGACTGGACCGGCGCGAGTTGAAGGCGGGGGCGTCGGGAGCGGTGGCCGACGACGAGTATGACAAAGACTCGGTGGCCGATTTCGCCCTGTGGAAGGGCCGGAAGGAGGAGGATGGGGACAACTTCTGGCAGAGTCCCTGGGGTGACGGGCGGCCGGGATGGCACCTCGAGTGCTCGGCGATGGCGCGTGAATACCTCGGCGACACCTTCGACCTCCACTCCGGCGGTGTGGACCTGGTCTTTCCCCACCATGATAACGAGATCGCCCAGAGCGAAGCCTGCACCGGGGCGAAGATGGCGGACCACTGGTTCCATCTCACTCACCTGATGGTGGACGGGAAGAAGATGTCCAAGAGCGAAGGCAACTTCTACACCCTGGACGACCTGGTCGGCGCGGGCTTCGAACCGGTCGAAGTCCGTTATGCGCTGATCGCGGCGCACTACCGCCAACCGTTGAATTTCGTGGCCAGGGACGGGGAAGGGAACGAGAGTTTCCCGGCCCTGACCTCCGCCCGGCACGCGCTCGAACGGCTCGGCAAGTTCGAGCGGGCCCTCAGAAAAAAGGCCGGGAAGGAAGAGCCTCCCGTTTACGACGAGCTGAAAGGTGGAGACCCTGCCTCGTTTCGTCCGGCATTCGAATCCCTCTGCGATGATCTCAATACCCCGGAAGCGCTCGGCCGGATCTTTTCGCAGGTGAAGGAAATCCAACCTTCATCGCTTTCGAGCGAGGCCGCCGGGAGGGAATGGACAGGCCTTCACCTGGTTCTTCAGGCGCTGGGCCTGGCGTTGCCCGAAGGTGGTGATCCGGCCCTGCCCGAGGCACCGGACCGCGTGGTCGAGATGGCGCAGAACCGGATGGATGCCCGCGCCCGCAAGGACTGGGGCGAGGCGGACCGGCTGCGCGACGAGGTGGCCTCCGCCGGCTGGACGATCAAGGACACCAAGGAAGGATTCGAATTATGGCCTCGAGATTAGACTTGCCCCACCGGCCGCGCCGGAACCGAAAGACTCCCGCGATTCGCGGACTCGTGCGAGAGACGACGCTTCGTCCGGAAGACCTCATTTATCCCCTGTTTCTGCACGAGGGGGAGGAGGACGTCGCGATCCGCTCGATGCCGGGCTGTCACCGGTGGAGCGTCGAGGGCTTGGTGGAGGAGGTGAGGCGTTCCGCCGGTGAGGGGATCGCTGCATTCGTCCTCTTCCCTGCCATCGCAGAGGAGAAAAAGACGCCCGGGGCCGAAGAATGCCACAATCCCGAGGGACTCGTTCCCCGCGCGATTCGGGCGATCCGGGAGGCCGTCCCGCATGTGGCGGTGATCACCGACGTCGCACTCGATCCCTACAACTCGGACGGACACGACGGAATCGTGGAGCGGCGGGCCGGCGGGGAGCTGCACGTGATCAACGACCGGACGATCGAGGTGTTGTGCCGGCAGGCTCTCTGTCATGCCGAGGCCGGTGCGACCGTCGTTGCGCCGAGCGACATGATGGACGGGCGGATCGGTGCGATTCGCGATGCCCTCGACGAGGCGGCCCACGAGGAGGTCTCCATCCTCAGCTATGCCGCCAAGTATGCGTCTGCCTTCTACGGACCCTTTCGCGGTGCGCTCGATTCTGCTCCCAAGGAGGGCGACAAGAAGACCTACCAGATGGATCCCGCGAATCGGAGGGAAGCCATCCGTGAAGCGGCATTGGACGAGGACGAAGGGGCCGACATGCTCATGGTGAAGCCGGCCGGGCCCTATCTCGACGTGATCTCCGCCGTGCGGGAAGCGAGCGAACTGCCGGTGGCCGCCTACCAGGTGAGCGGGGAGTACCTGATGATCAAATCGGCCGCCGCAGCGGGTTGGATCGACGAAAAGGAGGCGGCCTTCGAGTCTTTGATGGGCATCAAGCGTGCGGGTGCCGATATGATTCTGAGCTATTTTGCGAAAAATATCGTCGCCGCGATTCGTTGATAACAAATGAGTTTCGAGATTTTTCCGGGTGAGTTGCAGAAAAGAGAATATTTTTCTTTTTGATATTTTCTGTAAAAACCATATCCTTTTCGTGTCATGAGAACGCGAAACGGATTTACTCTCTTGGAGATGGTCGCCACGATCGCCATTTTGGGCGTCATTGCGACCGTCTCCGTGATCGGGGTCGGGGAGGTGGTGCAAAACACCCGCGTCCAGAAACTGGAAACCGAGATCAAGACGCTGAACACGGCGGTGGCGGTCTACCAGGGGTTCGGCGGCCAGATTTCTGATGATGCCTCCCTGGATGATGTCATCGCCAAGATGAAGACGGTGACGAGATCGTCGATGAGCTATCGCGTGCCGGGCTTGTCCGGCTCGATGGTGGATGCGCGCCTGTCCTATGAAGTGCAATCCGAGGAGGAGGCCTCGAGCCGTGCTCCGCGCGTGGTCTGGAATGGTACGAGAGGAAAGTTCGAGATTGCCCGGACCGGGGAGGCCGGCATCAAGTCATTCGGTCTCGAAGCGGATCCCGAAGCTGTCCGGATCACGGAGAGCGACCGTCTCTTCGCGATGCAGTATTCGGCCGAATCGACCTGGGTCTGGGACTACCAGGATCGGCAGGCACCGGTGCGCGACGGCCCTTCGTCGGTGACGGTCGAGACCCCCGGCACCATCGCGGGAGCCACGCCTCCGGAGCCAGGGACTCCGACAGGACCTTCGGTGGATCCGGGAGCGCTGGCGCCGCCGGAATTCACCCGCGACGGGGGCAACTATTCAGTTCGCGACTTCGATCTCGACGTCGAGCTTGTCAATCCCAATCCCGCCGGGTCGTCGTCTCTCTACTATTCGGTCAACTACGGTCCATGGCAGCGCTATCGCGGAGGCTCGCTGGACGTTTCGCCCGACGATGTGGTGCGTGGTCAGGCGATTTCGACCGATCCCGACTTCTGGTCGAACAGTGCGCTGGCGAGTGCCACCTACAACGTCGTCCCCGTGCAACTCCTGCCGCCGCTGATCGAGACGAGCGCCTCGCGCTTCGGAATCTGGGAAGACCGCTACATCACCGTGTCGATGGACGATCCGAACGTGGATGACCCGTCCTACATCGAGTTCAGCGTCGCCGGCGGTCCCTGGCAGGTCTATGACGCTCCCTTTTATCTCGATCGCGACGATTACAGCACGTCGGTTCCGATCGTGGCTCGGACGGTGTCGGACCAACCCTATTTCGAGAGCAGCGAAATCGCGACCCGCGTGCTGGACAACACGCCCTTCGATATCGGGGGGCGAGCCACGGGGCAGTTTCACTCACCCACCGGTGCGGATGGGCTCGTCTGGAACCAGGATGCGACCGACCATTTTGCCTGGGGTGAGGACGGCACGTATTCGTGGCTCTCCCAGAGCGAGTTGGAGTTTTTCGGATCAACCACGAGTTCGGCAACCCTCGGAAGTCGTTTCCAACTCGGCACGCTCGACTACTACAACGGGGCGATCCTGAGTGGGACGGGAGCGGACTCCGTCACGTTCGACCTCGGATTGGCGTTGAATCTCGGAGGAGGAGTGAACTTTTCCCGCACCTTTCGCTTCGAGTTCGACCTGATCAATGTGCTCAACGTGGGCGACCAGTTCGGAACGGGCCCCGACGCGTGGGCCTCGGCCGACTACGTGCGCATCGACGATGGCACCCAGACGACGCAGTTTTCCGTGAACGGGACGATCCTCGAGTTGCAACTCGAATTCGGCGACGCGACCGACGCGGGTTTCGCCGACTTCAGCGAGTTCTACGTGCTCGAGAACCGGGAAGCGACGACCAACGTGTATGGCACGGTGAGGGTCATTAGCGAGCAGGAGGGCCCTCCGGGCAACGCCTACGGATATGGAAAGGGTAAGGGAAAGGGGGGGCTGACGACGTGGCATCCTTCGGAACAAGTGTGAGCGCCTGCCCGCTTCACCGGTCATCGCGACCCGGCACACTGCGTCCGGTTCGCTTCGAATCCTCCAGGAGCCCCTTCAGTTCCGTCACGACCGCCGGGAACTCGAAATAGAGATTTCGTGTTTCGCCGGGATCTTTGTCCAGGTCGTAGAGTTGTCCCGGTGCCCCGGGTGCCGTGTCGGGAAGGGCAAAGGGTGACAGCCTGCCCTGGTCGTAGCGGTTGCCGCCCGATCCCCGGTGGTCGAGATACTTCCACTTACCCTTCCGGATTGCCAATGCCAGCGACATGGTTTGGTGCAGGGTGTAGTCGCGGACTTCCTCCTTTTTCCCATCCAGGAGAACGGGTACGAGGCTGACGCTGTCCTCGGCGGAGTCGTTCGGGAGGTCGTAGTCGACTAATTCCGCACAGGTCGCCATGATGTCGGTCAGGCAGACGGTCTGGTTCGCCACCGTGCCCGGTTCGATCGCATCTGGCCAACGAACGAGCAGGGGGACCCGATGGCCACCCTCCCAGTTGTCGCGTTTCATTCCTCTCCAGGGGCGGGCGCCATCGTGGTCGAACTCACTGCGCATGTTGATGACTGTTCCCACCTCGGGACCATTGTCGCTCGAGACGATCACCAGAGTGTCGTCGCCACAGCCGGTTTCCTCGAGCTTTTTCAGCAACGCACCGACGATGTGATCGAGTTGAAAGAGAAAATCCCCGTGGGGTCCTGCATCGGTCTTTCCCCGAAAATCACGACCCGGGAAGGAGGGCAGGTGAACGGCCTGCAGGGAGTGGAAGAGGAAGAAGGGCTGTTCCGGGTGCTCGGCGCGATGCTGCTCCAGGAACTCGAGGCTTTTCTCGAGAAAGAGCGCGTCGACTTCCTCGAGATCGAATCCCGGCGCGACGAGGCCGGGCCGGCAGTCGAATGCCCAGGCATGGTTCGGGAGCGTCGACCGGTCGAGGACGGCGGTGGGAGGAACCGGGATGCGGTCGCCCTCGATATAGGCGTAGAGCCAGTCGGTGGTCGGACAGCAGGCTGTCCCGAAGAAGGAATCGAAGCCTCGGTGAAGCGGGCCGTCCGGAATCGGGCGGGAGTAGTCGATGCGCCGAACCGCCTCGAGTCCGTTCTCGTGGATCGGCTCGCCCCGGGAGTCGAAAAACGTCAACCCGACGTGCCACTTGCCGACGAGGGCCGTCCGGTAGCCCACCTCGCGGAGCATGGCGGGCAGGGTGAGCCGGTCCGCTGTGGTGAGGCAGGGGCCACCCGCACCGGTGAAGACCCCGCGGTAGTCGAGCCGGAAGGCCATGCGTCCGGTGAGGAGGCTGTAGCGCGAGGGGGTGCAGACCGTGCTGGGACTGTGGGCGTCGGTGAAACGCATCCCCTCTTCGGCGATCCGGTCGAGATGAGGCGTTGGAATGCGCGACTCGGGATTGTAGCATCCGACGTCTCCGTAGCCGAGATCGTCGGCGAGAATGAGGAGAAGATTCGGTTTCTCCACCGCCCCGAGGTGCGAGGCGGCGAGGCAGGTGAGGAACAGGAAGGTGACGCGTGTCATGAACCGGTGGCCGGGGGCCCGGTCTATCACGCGTCGAGATTCGGGGCGAGCCACTTTTCGGCCTCTTCGATCGACATCTTCTTCCGCGCGGCATAGTCCTCGAGCTGGTCACGCTGGATTTTCCCCACGTTGAAGTAGCGGGCCGATTCGTTGAAGAAGTAGAGCCCGCTCACCGACGAGGGGGGGAACATCGCGTAGCTCGTCGTCAATTCCATGCCGATCGTTTCCCTCACCGCGAGAAGATCCCAGAGCGTGCCCTTCTCGGTGTGATCGGGGCAGGCGGGGTATCCCGCCGCCGGGCGAATGCCGCGGTAGCGTTCCTTGATGAGGTCTTCCACGGCGAGATCCTCCGTGCGGCCGAAGCCCATGAATTCGCGGACCCTGCGGTGGAGCAATTCGGCGAGTCCCTCGGCGAACCGGTCCGCCAGGGCCTGGATCATGATCGCGGTGTAATCGTCGTGCTTCTCCTTGAAGGTCGCGGCATACTCCTCGATCTCGTTGCCCGCCGTGACCGCGAAGGCTCCGAGATAATCTTTCCGTCCGCTGGCCGCCGGGGCGACGAAGTCGGCCAGGTTCTGGTAGGGCGAGTCGGCCTGCAGCTTCTCCTTCTGCTGGCGGAGAAAGTGGAAGGTGCAGAGTCTTTCGTCCCTCGCCTCGGTCGAGAAGAGGTCGATGTCCTCACCGGCGGAATGCGCGGGCCAGACCCCCCAGGTGGTGCGGCAGTGGAGGCGCTCGTTCGCGACGAGCTCGTCGAGGATGCGGCGCGCGTCGTCGTAGAGTTTGCGCGCCTCTTCGCCATGTTCGCCGTGCTCGAGGATTTTCGGGAAGACGCCACGCAGTTCCCAGGCATGGAAGAAGGGCGACCAGTCGAAGACGTCGACGATCTCCGCAAGTGGAACGGGATCCCAGGTGTGCTGTCCGATCGACTCCGGCGTGGCGATGTCGGCGGCGGTCCAGTCGATCTCGGCTTTCCTCGCCTTGGCGTCGGGAAAGGGAAGATAGGTCGCCGAGGATCCCTTGCCGGCGTGGCGTTCCCGTTCCTTCTGTTCCATCTCCCGGTGCTCGGCCACGAAGGCGTCGCGCAGGTTGTCGGAGAGGAGGCGGTTGCAGACTCCGACCACGAGGGAGGCGTCACCCACGTGGACGATCGGCTGGGAGTAGTATTCGCTGATCTTGATCGCGGTGTGCGCTCGCGAGGTGGTGGCCCCCCCGATGAGGATGGGAACATCGCAGCCCTTCTTCTCGAACTCCTTCGCGTTGTGGATCATCTCGTCGAGCGACGGGGTGATGAGCCCGCTCATGCCGACGATGTCGGCGCCGTGTTCCCTCGCCGCGGCGAGGATCTTGTCGCAGTCGACCATCACGCCGAGGTCGATCACCTTGTATCCGTTACAGCCGAGAACGACGCCGACGATGTTCTTGCCGATGTCGTGGACGTCTCCCTTGACCGTCGCGATCACGAAGGTCGGCGCGTTGTCTTCTTCGCCCTCCTCCTTCTCCGCCTCCATGAACGGAGTAAGGTAGGCGACGGCCTTCTTCATGACCCGGGCGCTCTTGACGACCTGGGGAAGGAACATCTTCCCCGAACCGAAGAGGTCGCCGACGACCTTCATGCCCTCCATCAGTGGACCCTCGATCACGTCGAGAGGGCGTCCGAGGCCCTTTCTCGCTTCTTCGGTATCCTCCTCGATGAAGTCCGTGATGCCCTTGACGAGGGAATGGGTGATGCGTTCACCCACGGTTCCCTCGCGCCAGGTGAGATCGGGGCCGCTCGCCTTGTCCTTCTTGTGAGCACCCGCGCTCTTCAGTTCCTCGGCGTAGTCGATGAGGGCCTCGGTCGCGTCCGGATGACGATTCAGGAGAACGTCCTCGACCAGTTCGAGCAACTTCGGCTCGACTTCATCGTAGACCTCGAGCATTCCGGGATTGACGATGCCCATGTCCATCCCGGCCTTTCCGGCGTGGTAGAGGAAGGCGGCGTGCATCGCCTCGCGGACGACGTTGTTTCCTCGGAAGGAGAAAGAGATGTTCGAGACACCGCCGCTCACCTTGGCTCCGGGGAGGTTCTCCTTGATCCAACGCGTCGCCTTGATGAAATCGACCGCGTAGTTGTTGTGCTCCTCCATCCCGGTGGCGACCGTGAGGATGTTGGGGTCGAAGATGATGTCCTCGGGATTGAAGCCGACCTCGTCGACGAGGATGCGGTAGGCCCGTTCGCAGATCTCGATCTTGCGCTCGCAACTGTCCGCCTGGCCCTTCTCGTCGAAGGCCATCACGACGGTGGCGGCGCCATACTTCATGATCCGGCGAGCCTGTTCCTTGAACTCCTCTTCCCCGCCTTTGAGCGAGATCGAATTCACGATGCCCTTGCCCTGGAGGCATTTCAGGCCGGCCTCGATGATCTCCCACTTCGAGGAGTCGACCATGATCGGAACGGCCGCGACATCGGGCTCGGACGCGAGCAGGTTGAGGAAGCGGGGCATGATCTCGACGCCCTCGAGCATCCCTTCGTCCATGCAGACGTCGATCACGGGAGCACCGTTCTCGACCTGCTGGCGAGCCACGGAAACGGCCTCCTCCAGTTTGCCCGCCTTGACCAGCTTGAGAAAGCGGGGCGAGCCGGCCACGTTGGTCCGTTCCCCGATCATGAGGAAGTTGTTGTCCTCGGTGTGGTTGTAGGTCTCGGATCCGCTCAGGCGCATCGCCGGCACGGGTTCGGGAACGGCGCGTGGTGGCTGGCGCTCCGCGACCCTGGCGATGGCGGCGACGTGTTCCGGCGTGTTCCCGCAGCAGCCCCCGATGAGATTGACGAGCCCGGCCTGGGCGAACGACTCGAGATACTCCTCCATGTGATGGGGCTCGAGATCGAAGCCGGTCGGGGCGAGGGGATTGGGCAGTCCGGCATTCGGATAAACCGAGACGTGGGTCGCTGCAATGCGGGAGAGTTCGGCGAGGTGCGGCTCCATCAGGTCGGGGCCGAGCGAACAATTCAATCCCACCGCGAGCGGCTTGACGTGGGCGACCGCATTCCAGAGCGCCTCGACCTTCTGGGCCGAGATCATCGTTTCTCCCCCCCGTCCGACCGCGGCCGAGACGATGATGGGGAGATCGATCCCGTCCTCGTCGTAGACCTCGCGGAGAGCGACGAGGGCGGCCTTGGCGTTCAGGGAGTCGAAAATCGTCTCCACCATCATGATGTCGCACCCTCCCTCGACCAGGGCTCGCACCTGGTGCTTGTAGGCATCACGGACCTGGTCGAAGACGACGACGCGGAATCCGGGGTCCTCCGCATCGGGGGAATTCGTGAGAGAGACCGTCATGGGGCCGATCGCGCCCGCGACGTAGCGCTTGCGCCCGGTGTCCGATCCGATTTCGTCGCACCACCTGCGGCAGAGCTTCGCCGACTCGACGTTGATCTCCCAGGCGAGATCCTTGAGAAACGGGTTTTCGCACACTTTTTCGTGGAAGAACTCCGGATCCTTTCTGCCGGTGCCCTTCTCCCGGGGGTCCTCGACGAAGAACTCGCTCTGTGCCAGGGTGGTCGCGGAAAAGGTGTTGGTTTCGATGATGTCCGATCCCGCCTCGAGGAAGCGCTTGTGAATGTCGCCGATCACGTCGGGCCGGGTGATCGAGAGGATGTCGCCGTTGTTGAGCAGGTCCTTTTCGTTGCCGGCGAAACGTTCACCGCGGGCGTCCTTTTCCTCCAGGCCGTAGCCTCGAATCGTGGTCCCCATCGCGCCGTCGAGCACGAGGATGCGGTCGGAGAGTGCCTGATCGAGTTCTTTTTCGAGTTCGGAAGCCATGGTGTAGGAAGAAAGAGAGGGCGAAAACGAATCCAACCCTCTTCACTGGGTCACCCAACCGTGTCGAGCGCAGAGGTCAACCCTGTTCTGTTCGGGAGGCAACCCTGTCGTGAGGGCCTGCGAAGGGAGTGTGGTTCATTTTCCGAAAAGAAGCCGAATGCCGCCGAACGCCCCGATGCCCGGGCCCTCGAATCCGGTCGTCTCCTCGTATTCGCTATCGAATACGTTTTCGATCCTCCCGTAGAGAGTCGCGTTTTGCGCGACACGGACGTCGCCGAAGAGGCGGGCCACGGTGTAGTCGTCAATGAAGACGGACGGCGCCGCGTCGAAACGCGAGTAGGCGCCCCGGATTTCCGCACCCACGCGCCAGCCGTCGCCGTGGAGGACTCCGCCCGTTGTGACGGAATGCGTGGGACGCCGGGGAAGGCGGTCGCCAGGCCCGCCCCCGAATCCGCCGAGATAGAATCCATCCGTGATCGTCGCGTCGAGCCAGGTGTAGGTGGCATAGGTGTCGAAGCCTTCGACGGGCGTCAACTGGAGTTCGATCTCGACGCCCTCAGTGCGGGCATCCACTTCCGCCGGGAAGGAGGTGAAGGTGGTGAAGTCGAACGCGCTGTCGATGAGATTCTCGATGTCGGCGCGGAAGTAGGTGACGGCTACGCTCCCGGAGTCGTCCGGCAGATTCTGGCGGAGGCCCACCTCCCAGCTCTCACTCTCCTCCGGTTGGAGGGTGGAGGGATCGACCGAGGGATCGAGGAAGATAAAATCCTGTCCCGTCGGGGTCTTGTAACCGGTGGCGACCTTTCCGAAAATCTGCGTGCCGGTGTATTCGATGGTGCGGGCGAGCTGTACCGAATAGGTCGTCTCGCTTCGAAAGGAATCGTGTTCGTCGTGACGGACCGATGAAAGGAAATCGAATCCGTTCGCCAGGTCGAGTTCGGTTTGGCCGAACAGGCTCCAGAATCCGTAAGCCGCGTTCGCCGGATTGTTGAAGGGGCCGGGCGTGAGTGGCTCGCGGGTGAACTCGTAGTCGTAGTTGCCTGCGCCGAGGGTCCAGCGGGTTTCGTCCGAGGGGTGAAAATGGATGACCGATTCGATCTCGTGCCCGACCTGATCGAGCTTCGTGTCGAGTCCGCCATCGCCGGGAGCAAAGAACGAAGTCCGGTCCGCGATGAGCTCGTTGTCGGTGTAGCTGTAGAAGGCCGACGCGCTCCAGTTTTCCCGTTCGATGCTGATCCGGGGGGAGAAGAGCGAGGACTGGTTTCGATTGCGCTGCTCCTCCGGGAAAAAGAGGGTGTTGCTTCCGTTCGGTGCGATCACCTCCCCGTCTTGGACGTACCCGAGCACGTCGAAGAAGAGACCGTCATTCCACTCGACTGCGATATTGCCCCGGAAGGTGGCGTTTTCATGATCCGAATGGGGCCGGTCGTTGGCGGTGTCGAGGAAGGTGCCGTCGAGGGCCAGTCCGATCCCGCCGTCGCGGACCGTGATCTTTCCTCCACTGCGGAAGGTCTCGAAGGATCCGCCCTCGGCGTACGCCTGAACCGTGTCCGAGGTCACGTAGCGAGCGTCCGTCGTCTGGAGATTGATCACGCCGGCGATGGCATCGGAACCCCAGAGTGAACTGGACGGGCCGCGCACGAGTTCGACCTTTTCGAGGAAGTTGCTGTCGAGGAATTCCACCTGGTAGAGCCCGGCGAGACCACGGGGGAGCCGTCGCCCGTTCAGGAGCACGACGGTGTGATCACTCTCGAATCCCCGGATGAAAAGGGATGTCTGCGATCCGCGCTGACCGGTGGACACCACGGAGACACCGGCAGATTGGCGAACGACATCCGCGAGGTCCTGGCGCTGGAACTGCTTGAGTTCTGCTCCCGAGATCGTGTCGACGAAGGGAAGGGGCGCCTCGCCCGGACGAGGGAGCGGTTCGCGGACTTTCGTTGTCGCCTCGGGAAGGATCCGCTGTTGGACGATCTCTTGTCGTTCGATCGCAGCCCGGGGGGTGGGTGCGGGGGCGAGATCAGATGCCGTGACGATGGTGACGTCGAGGGTGGCGGCGTCGTCGAGAATGGTGGACACCACTTCGTCTTCGGCGAAGAGGCAGCGCCCGGCTAGAGCCGTCACCATGATGATCGTTCCCGGAAGGGCGGAATTCATGAGAGGACATTCCTAGTGGCGACCGAGAGGATGACCAAGTGAATGTTCTTCACGCCCGTCTTGCACGGGATTCAGGTGCCGCCGGTCGGCAGGAAATCGTTCCCGTCTCCGCGCTTGGCAACGTCGCCGGGTTCCGGTAAGCAAGGGCCATGAAGTATGCAGCAGTAGGGGCGGCGGTAGCGATCGCAGTCGCCGTGGCGATCGCGGTGGACGATGGGACCGACGCGGTCCCGGTGCGGACGAAAAGTGCGAAGGCCGCGGACAAGGCGGGGGCACTGGCGGTAGCGCAGCCGCAGAAGGCGAAAGCTACTCCCGCCAAGGCCAAGGCCAAGGCTAAGGCCAAGGCTGGAAGGCGCGGCCCATTCAAGCCGGTGCTGCGGGAGGCCGTCCTGCGTGGTGAACCAGGTCGATTCGCCGAGGCGGGACACCAGCACGATTTCCCCCATTTCGCGGTCGCACCCGACGACACCACCTGGGTGGTGTGGGTCGATCACATCGACGATGCCGACTCGGTGTTCCTCGGGCGTGTCGAGGGAAGCATGATCGTGCCCGTCGCCGTGATCAGCGAACCGGGCATCGTCCATCAACCGGCCGTCGCAATCGATGGCGAGGGCGCGGTCTGGTGTTTCTGGGGACAGACGGGAAGCGATGATGTCGTGCGTCTCCGGGCACGGTCTTTCTCGGGCCATGACTCCTCGGAAATCCTCACCCTGTCGGAAGGAGCGGGAGGTGACAGCTATGCCCACGCGGGGCGCGACGCGAAGGGACGCGTCTGGGTCGCCTGGCAGTCGATGCGGGGCGGAAGCGGGCAGATCTTCGCCCGGCACAAGGCACCCGGTGCGGACGGTTTCTCCGAAGAGATTCCCGTGACCGGCACGGTCCATGGAAACTGGGAGCCCCGTCTCGCCTTCGATCGCGAGGGGAACGCCTGGATCGTCTACGACTCGTCGGCCGGCAACGAGTTCAACGTGACTCTCGCCCGTGTGTCGCCGGACGGCGAGATCGTTACCTGGCCGATCGCGCACTCGCCCCGCTATGAAGCCCGGGCGGCAATCTGCGCCGATGCGGACGGGACCGGTTTCTGGATCGCGGCCGAGCGTGGCCGCGTGCGCTGGGGGCTCGACCTGCGTGGCCACGGAAACGAGAAGGGGCTGAATGCGCAGAAAGAAATCCTGTTCGGACACTTCGACACCACCGCGGGGACATTTCGGGAAATCGATCCCGGTCCGGCGGCGCGCGCGGGACAGCCCGTCAATCTCCCGGAACTCGGTCTCGATGACCGGGGAAACCCGTGGCTCGCCTATCGCTACTTCCAGCGAGCCCTCTGGCGCATCGCCGTGACGGCGTATGACACGGAACACGGGAAGTGGCGCGAGCGGAGGCGGATCCCGGGCAGTCCCTTCGGACAGGACAGGCGGGCGACCTTTGTCGCGACTCCCGGCGGTCTCGCGATCGGTTGGCCCTCGGACCTGAGGGACAACAAGGCGAGCCGCGAATCGGGAATCGGGGTGGCATTCCTCGAGACGGATCCGGCGAGAATGCCGGGTTGGGCGGGCGATCCCGGCTCGGTCAAGGCGCTGGCTTCCCTCGACGAGGCCTTCGCCCCCTCGCAGGCGACGCCCGAACGCGGCCCGGATGAGCGCCACTCGTTCTCTGTCGGCGGGAACACCTATCACCTCTACTGGGGCGACCTGCACCGGCACACCGATGTGTCGAATTGCCGCACCGGCTTCGACGGTTGCATCGCCGAGCAGTTTCGCTACGCGGTCGACATCGCGAAGCTGGACTTCCTCGGGACATCGGACCACACCGATATCGGGAAGATCTACTCGCCCTACGAGTGGTGGCACAACCAGAGGATGCACGACGTTTTCCATCGCCCCGAACGCTTCACCACGTTGTATGTCTACGAACGGGAGCAGCGCTGGCCCTGGGGGCATCGAAACGTCGTTTTCGCCCGGCGCGGAGGCCCCATCATCTACATCAACCGCACCACCTACCGGAACTCGCGTTACCAGGAGCAGTTTCCCGTCAAGCCGGGCCTCGGGGAGATCGAACCGCCGGAGCTGTGGGATTTGCTCGATCGCTACGGAGAGCCGGTCGCCCTGATCAGCCACACCGGGGCCACAGGGATGGGAACGGACTGGGCGGCCTACGACGGCATCGACTACGGCGTCGAAACCCTGGTCGAGATCTACCAGGGTGCCCGCGTCAGCTACGAGGGGCTGGGTGCGCCCCAGCCGACCGCCGGCCTGCGTCCCGGTGAGAGCTACACGGCAAATGCCGGGTCGGAACCGCCTGCACCGCCGGCTCCCATCGAAACCTTCGGGAAATTTGATCCGGGCGTGTATCAGAATGCCCTGACACTGGGACACAAGCTCGGGGTGTTTGCCAACTCCGACCACATCTCGCAGCACGTGAGCTACGGAGGCGTCTACTGCAAGGAATTCACGCGGGAAGGAATCATCGAGGGGTTTCGCGCCCGTCGTACCATCGCCGCGACCGACAAGATCTTCCTCGATTTTACCGCGAACGGGGTCGCGATGGGGCAGGAGATCACCGCCGGGGAGGGGCCCGAGTTGTCCATCCAGGTCGATGGCACGGCGGAACTGGCTCGCGTCACCGTGATTCGCAACGAGGAGGATTGGCGCGTTCTCGATGGCGGGGAGTTGGAGGGCCATCGGTGCGAGATCACCTTCTCCGACGAAGAACCTCTCGAAGGGATGAACCGCTACTACGTTCGCGTCGAGCAGGTGGACGGCAACATGGCATGGTCGTCGCCGGTGTGGGTGACCGTGGAGTAGAGAGGGAGGACCGGTGCGGCGGTCGCCTCGGGGGGCGGGTGTCTCCTCGTTCCGGCGAGTGGACTCTGCGGGAAAGAGTCGGACCCGGGCGTCACGCTTTTTCCACCCAGCGTTGGATGATCTCGATCGCCCGGCTCGCCGAGGCATCGGTGAAGAGAGGTCCCTTGGCGAGTGGAACGGGTTTGCCCTTCGCCTGCCGGATCTGGACCTGGTAGCTCACCATGCGCTGCCCGCGCGCGGTTTGGCTCGTGTGCTTCTTCTTCTCGATGCCGCGGTAGTCCGCGAGCGATACCTTGTCGATCTCTCCCTGCGGAATCAGGGTCCGCTTGCGGTGAATGGTGAGGATTCCACTGTCGCGCGAACCCGTCAGCAGGACCTCCTGGAGGGAGAAAACGATGATGAATGATCCCGCGAGACAGGGGAGGGCGAGGAGCAGGGCGAGGAAAACCGGCGCGTCGCTCGCGGACCATTCGGCCCCCGGGGTGGCCAGCAGATCGATCAATGTGTCGGCCAACTCCTTCTTCCGGTCACCATCATAGGAGGGCAGCCAGATACGATGGCTCGTGTTCGCGGCGGTATCGATGAAGACGTCGTAGCTCGGAAAGACCCGGCCATGGAGCCGGATTTCGCATTCGACGATTTCCGCGACGGGGAGAACGATCGTCTCGCGGGCGGCCAACCCGAGGAACTTTCGCTCGTAGTGGAACTCGTCGTCCTCGATCGAGAGGCGGATCGTGTCTCCCAGGAGCGAGAGCACGAAGATGCCGGCAAGGGCGAAGATCACCGCGAAGGTGACATAGACGATCTTGCTCGGTCGCATCACGATTCGCAGCCGCTTCTCCGATTCGTCTTTGACCTCGATCTTCATCGCATCCTTTCGGTGTCGGGATTCCAGTGGGTGAAAGTGTTTCCGCTTTCTCGCCTCCCTTCAACGCAAATCACGGATTTTCGTCCGGCCTGCGCTCGGCCACTTCCCACTGGTGGCAGGCGTCCCGTTGCAACAGGATCGATTCGCGGGTCGTCCGGTTGCGGGCATGGGCGCCGTATTCGATGTGGAGCCGGATGTGCATCGCCGAGACGTCCATCTTGATGACGCGAAACACCGGTTCGACCCGGGCGCGGAAGAAGCAGTGCAGGGGGACGTCGCCGTGATTGGCGTTCCAGAGGATCTGCGCGGGCGGAAATCCCTCGATCCGACCGAGTGTCGCGAGGACGCTTCGCACGAGGGCGCGTCCGTGTTTCCTGGTGAGGCGGTGGGCCATGGCCCGGTTCCGCATCTGTTCGAGGTAGGCCGCGACCGGGTTCTTCCGGGCTTCGGCCATCTGGGTGATCAAGTCGCGGGCATGAACCGCCATGCAGGCATGAAGCTCCTCGCGGCTGATCTCTCCCCGCTCGAATTGGCGAAACAATTCCGGAGGGGTGGGAATGAGTCCGAACTTCACGGCATCACCATGCCAGAAAGGCCGATGCACCGCAATGCGGTTTGGCCGAAGCATGCTCCGTGGTCGCGGGCGGGTTGGGGCGAAAAACCTCCGGTCGCGGGCTATTCCGGCACCTTGATCTGCTGTCCGATCTGGAGCTTTCGGAAATCGACATTCTTGTTGAGATCGAGAATCGCCTGGTGATCGACCTTCAGCTTGCGGGAAATGCTCCACGGGTTCTCGCCCGGCCCGATCGTGTAGAGTCGGTAGCCCGGGTCGCCCTTCGACGAGGCGGGAGCCTGCCGGGATGGAGGTGTGGCTCGGACGGAGGCGTTACCGGATTCCACGGGCTGTTCCCGGGACTCCGGAGTGGCATTGCCGGCAACGGTCGTGGGGGGAATCTTCAGGACCTGACCGATCTTGATGTTGCGGGGATTGGTGATGCCGTTGAGCGCGACCACCTCCTCCATGGTGACACCATAGCGCCGGGCGATGATCCACGGGTTCTCCCCACTCTGCACGACATGGTTGGTGGGGCGTTTGATCGGTTCGCTGGTCTGGTTCGGTTCACTCCTTCGACCGGGCGGTTCGGCGACCGGTTCCGGTGGCGGAGTCGCCTTCACCGACGACTGGGCAGGCTGGGCAGGTTGGGAGGACTGTGCGGGCCGGTTCGCGGATGGTTCCGAATGCGGGGAAGGACGCCCGGAATCACCGGCTTTCGCCGCGGCTTTCTGCGCCGTCGAACCCGGCGGAAGGGAAGCTGGCACGGGCGGGTCGGCGGGGCGGGATTGCGGGTCGGCGGTCGCTTCTGCCTTCGCGACCGCGGTCTGGCGGTCAGGCGGGCTGTCCCGGTTGCTCTTCTCTCTCGCCGCCTTGGCACGTGCCGCGGCGACAGCTGCCGGATGGGATGCGCTGCCGGCCGGGGAGACCGTCGTCGCGTTCGCGGAGGCGACCGCATTCTGCGAGGACTGCGCTTTCGCCTCCGCTTTTCCGTTCCGGGGTGAAGCTTGGGATCCGGCCGTCTGGGGGGACGACTTCTCCGCCGCGTGTGCCGCCGCTACTGGCGAGGGTTCCGAGGGTGCCGGCGGCTCCTCGGGAAGAGCACGGACACCGCCCCGCGGCGCCAGGACGGGTTGCGACCGGACTCGCTCCGGGGTTTCGATCGCGATGGCATTCTCCGGCAGTCCGGCGGCGAGGGGGTTCTCTGGTTCGGGAGCCTCCTCCTCCTGGTATTTGCGCTCGAGCAGGAAGACGCCTGCGATGACAACGGGCACGAGAAGGGCGGGAACGATCCAGAAAATGTTCTCGGCCAGTTTCACGGTGCGCGGGATTGAACAAAACGGTTACGAGGGGAAGGGAGTGGAAACTCCCCGGGAGTGCCGCTGTCGAAGACCCGACAGGATAGCGGAGAAGGGGAATTGCTGTCAACGGGCAAATTCGATCGCACCACGTCAGGAGGAGCGGTCGCCGAGTATCCGGGCCACGAGTTGGTCGAGGACGAGGCGAGCATCGAGCTGGGTCGTCACGAGTCGGGAGTTGGCCTCGAGACAGGCATCGAGAGCGTCGCGCAGTTCCTCCACGGTGAACCGGTTCGAGACCTGGGCGGCGAGAAAGAGGGGATAGGCCGAGATTCCTCCATCCTTTTTTCGGGGAAGGTGGGCGGTTTCGGAACCTGGGAGGGCATTCACCTCACCTTCGAAAGCCTTGTAGCTCCGGCCCACCCTGAGGCGGTGCCTGGTGACGAGGTCGCGCGCATGGAGGAGGCTCCGAACGCGAGGCACGATGGCAGCGAGGAGGATCCCGATGGGGCTCTCGCCTCTCCGCATCTGCCGGTCGATCAGTTCGAGGGCGCGAGGGAGGTCCCGACGGGCGATCGCGTCTCCGATTTCGAAGATGGCCCCGGTGTGCGTCGCGGCACACACCTCGTCGACGTCGTCCTCGGTAACGGGGCGGTCGCCGGCGAACAAGCCGAGTTTCTCCATCTCGCTATCGAGCAGGCGCGTCTCGGATCCGATCATGAGAACGAACCGCTCCTGCGCCCCGGGGGCGAAAGCGATGCCTCTCTGCCGGGCGCGCTCGGCCACCCAGACGCCCACTTTCTCCTCCCATCCCTGTTTCGAGGTGTCCTCCTTGTCGAAGATCTCGACTTTGCCGATCTTGTTCACCTTTTTGTAGAAGGAACGTCGCTTGTCGATCTCTCCGGCACTGATGATCACCTTTACGTCGGAGGGGAGGCCCGCCTCGAAGAGCGCGACAAGACTCTCGACGGCGCCGAGCGTCGATTGAGATTTTGCCGTCTGGCTGTCGCCGAAGAAGTTCGCCCCCTGCAGCCAGACGACCTTCTCTCCTCCGAAGAAGGGAAGGGTCTGGATTGCCTCGATCGTTCGGCCGACGATGCGCACGGCGTCTTCCGTGTTGTCGGCTCCTCCGCTGACGACCTCCAACGCGAACTCGTCGTCGCGGGGTGCGATCTTCTCCGACAGGCGCAGAGCCGCCTCCTTGACGCGGGCATCGTCTGTTCCGAAGAAGGCGAAGAGGCTGGCGCTTGTTTTCGGCATGGTGCGGTCGGGATCCGTGCCCTCCGTCGACGTCCCGGCGCCGGAAGATTCCACCCGGCGGGCAAGGTTCCCTGCCCCGCTTCGGAGCGCAATGGCGGAATGTCCGGCCGCGGCAGACTTTTTCCGGCAAATGACTCGGAGTGGGGTCATTTCGCTTGAATCCGGCGGTAATTCGCGTACGGGAGCAGTCCGCATTGTCACGGAGTGGCGGTCCCAACCTAGTCGCGCGTTCGTTTCGATGCGGGACAGACCTTACCCGGCGGTTTCGCCGGCGGCCGGCTCCCGCAATTTCCTCCATTCGCGAGTCGCCGCCCGTTCGATTCCTCCGGGGACGCAAAACCCGACCAGACCACCGAATCGACGTGCCATGAGCTTGATTGCCGAAAAATTCTCCCACATCTCTCCCTCGCAGACCCTGGCCATCACCGCCGCCGCCAAGAAGATGAGGGACGAAGGGGAGGACGTCGCCTCGTTTGGCGCAGGCGAGCCGGATCTGGACACCCCCCAGTATATCAAGGATGCGGCGATCGAGGCCCTGGAGTCGGGAAAGACGAAATACACCCCGGCGACCGGCATTCCGGAATTGAAGGAGGCGATCCAGGAGAAACTTCTTCTGGAGAACGGGCTCGAATACGACATCAGCCAGATCTCGGTCAACTGCGGAGCGAAGCATTCCTGTTACAACGCCATTCTTGCCTGCTGTGACTTGGAGGACGAAGTCATCATTCCGGCCCCCTACTGGACCAGCTATCCCGAGATGGTGCGACTCGCCGGAGGGGAACCCTACATCGTCGAGACGAAGCGCGAGAATGGATGGAAGCTGACACCGGAGGAATTCGAGGAGGCACTGAGTGGACGGACGCGCATGCTCATACTCAACAGCCCGAACAACCCGACCGGCTCGGTCTACAGTCGCGAAGAGATCGAGGCGATCATGGAAGTGGCCGCATCCGAGGACGTCATCGTCCTGTCCGATGAGATTTACGAGAAGCTGATCTACAACGACCGCGAGCACGTCAGTGCCGCCAGCGTGAGTGAGGAGGCGAAGAATCTCACCATCACCATCAACGGGTTCAGCAAGGTGTTCTCGATGACGGGATGGCGTCTCGGCTACACGGCGGCGGCGCCCGAGATCGCCAAGGCGATCTCGATCATCCAGAGCCATACCACGTCGAATCCGACCTCCTTCGCCCAGTGGGGAGCGGTCGCGGCGCTGCAGGGGGATCAATCGGTGGTAGCGGACATGGTCGAGGAGTATGACATGCGGCGCCAGTACATGTTGAGCCGTCTCGAGGAGATCAAGAATATCGAGGTGGTCGAGCCCGAGGGGGCCTTCTACTTCCTCGTCGATACCACCAATATCGGCCTCAACTCGATGAACCTGACCGAGAAACTCCTGTCACGATACAAGGTGGCGGCCGTGCCGGGCGCGGCGTTCGGCTACGACAACTCGCTGCGCTTCAGCTATGCGACGAGCCTCGACATCATCAAGAAGGGGCTCGACCGGTTCGAGGAGTTCTGTGTCGCGCACTGATCTCGTGGGCGAAAGGAACGGGGCTGCCGTGGACCGGTTCCGCCTGCGCTGGGTGGCCCACGGGTCGCCTCTCTGTGAGGCCTGCGTGACCTTGCGTCGCGCCGTCCTGCGCCGTCCCCTGGGGCTCGATTATTCCGAGGAGGAACTGGCGGAAGAGTCGACACAGTGGCACCTCGCCGCCTGTGACGGGCGCGGACTCGTCGTGGGTTGCCTGCTGGTGGTTCCCGCCGTCGAGGCGGAAACGGCGAAGGTGCGTCAGGTGGCGGTGGCCGAATCCGTGCGAGGACAAGGCCTGGGGCGCCGGCTCATGCGCGAGGCGGAGACCCGGATTGCGAGCGAGGGATTCGACGAGGTCGTCCTCCATGCACGGGAGGAGGCGGTGCCCTTCTATCGGGGTCTCGGATACGAGGCCGAAGGAGAGCGATTCCGGGAAATCGGCCTGCTTCACGTGAGGATGCGCAGGCGGTTGCCTCATCCCGCGAGATGCGAACATCGCTTGACCCGTGGCGCCCTTCCCGTATCGGTGAGCGATATGTCACCGGAACTGGAAGCTGCCGTCGCCGCGGCTCGCGAAGCGGGCGAGGTGCTCCGCGAGAATTTCGAGAGCGATCTTCACGTCGACGAGATGCTGGAGCACGATATCAAGCTGCGGCTCGACGTCGAATGCCAGGACCTGATCACGCGGCGCCTTCTCGATGCGTTCCCGCATCACGCGATCTACGGCGAGGAAGGGATCGCAGGTGATCAGGACAGCGATCACCAGTGGATCGTGGATCCCATCGACGGCACGGTGAACTTCTTCTACGGGATCCCGCACTTCTGCATTTCGATCGCGTTGCGGGTGGGAGACGAACTGGTTGTGGGAGCCATTTACGACCCGACCCTCGACGAGATGTTCGCCGTCGACCATGAAGGGCCGGCGACACGGAACGGGACGCCGGTTTCACCCAGTCGCCGGGAGGAGTTGGGGCAGGCTGTGGTAACGGTCGGTTTTTCCAAGACGAAGGAAGGCATGGACGCGGGACTGGCACGCTACAAGAAGGTGGCCTACCAGGTGCGCAAGACCCGGATGCTCGGGAGCGCCGCGCTGGCGCTCGCCTACATCGCCTGCGGCCGGCTCGACGCCTACATCGAGGAGCAGATCAGCATCTGGGATATTGCGGCGGGAAAGATCATGGTGGAACGGGGAGGGGGGCGGATCGAGATGGCGGCGAGCCATTCCCATCCCGACAAGTCGAGCATCGTGGCTTCGAATGGGCTCCTGCCCCTCGGTGACGTGCTCTGAACGCG
>Ga0180430_10001548_pt1 | contig 22157 bp, 24 predicted proteins | sample SS_ome_9_FD_132999 | JGI IMG/M metagenome (GOLD analysis project Ga0180430, IMG submission 132999) | Hypersaline lake sediment archaeal communities from the Salton Sea, California, USA - SS_1_S_2 metaG | ecosystem: Environmental > Aquatic > Non-marine Saline and Alkaline > Hypersaline >... | reverse complement strand
TTGTAATTACTGTATATAACTTATATATACAGTATAGTCATTATTGAACAGATGTCAAATTTATTTTGGTTATGCCTGCAGACATTATCTTTTGTATTTGTGCGCTTCTGTTGATGCCAGTATCATAAGTATGCCGTTTACTATCTTAGAGCAAAGGTTCCGAAAATTTAGCAGGAAGACTATAAACTAAGATCCCTAACATTTATATATTTACTATATAAAAGAACCCCATCATATATATACTTACCTTGTTTTTACCAAAGTTGTTGCTATGATCTAAGGGTTCACAGTCAGAGATTGATTATCTTATCCAGAATAAGGCCATGGTATTTCCCATAGAAGTAAAATCGGGAGCCACAGGCAGCCTGAAGTCCCTTCATCAATTTATGGCAGAAATGAACCTTGATACAGCAATAAGGATCTATTCTGATAAACCGCTAAAGACCGCAGTCGATTTGAAGACTACCACGGGAAAACGGGCAAAATACTCACTTATCTCAATTCCATTCTATCTTACCGGGGAGATAGAACGGTTTTTATAAGGGATTAATCCTTTAGGGATAATGAATAAGACCTTTGCTTATCCTGTTTCACTTATTCCTGATATTTCCTATAAAGCAGTAAAGGCTATTTTCTTATAGGACCTTTTTTGTCGATCCCCTTATTACAAGCTCAGGTTCCAGGGACACCTCTTTATATTTCTTGACTTCCGGCTTCTTTATCCTGGCAAACAGTATCTTACTGGCTTCATCCACCATCTCCCTTACAGGATAGCGCAGGGTGGTGAGACCGGGAATAAATATGGAGCTTATATCGATATCGTCCATCCCCATGACCGATATATCTTCCGGGACTTTAAGTCCGATATCGCTTAAGCCCCTTATGGCGCCCAGCGCATTTATATCATTAAAACAAAGCAGGGCCGTTATTTGCCTGTCCCTGTCAATAAGTTCCTTTGCAGCCTGTGCCCCCATGTCATATGAAAGTCCGCCAGCCAGGATGTCTTTATCATCAAAAGCAATGCCTGCTTCCGCCAGTGCAGCCTTAAACCCTTTTACTCTTTCAATACTGTGGAAATGGGGGGCGAACCTGTCAATATATCCTATTTTCCTATGCCCCAGTCCCGTCAAATATTTTCCTGCCATATAGCCCATGCGGTAATTTGCGGGAAGTACATAATCTGCCTCCAGGCCTTCTATCTTCCTGTCAAGCAGCACTACCGGTATGCCTGCCGACATTATCTTTTGTATATGGGCGCTTTCTGTTGATGCCGGTATCATAAGTATGCCGTCTACCATCTTGGAGCGGAGGTTTTTCAGGTGCTCTATTTCCCTTTCTATCATATATGCAGAATTGCAGATCATCATGCTGCAGTTCTTTAAGAAGAATGTATCTTCAAAGCTTCTGGATATGTCTGCATAAAGCATGTTGGAGCTGTCAGGGATTATGAGGCCTATGGTCCCTGTCTTTTTTTTACGCAGGCTGCCTGCCAGGAGATTGGGCTGATAGTCAAGGTCTTCCATTGCCTTTTCCACCCTGCCTGAGAGCCCGTCGCTTACATATCTTGACCTGTTTATCACATGGGATACTGTAGCCACCGAGACTCCCGCATACCTGGCTATGTCCTTTATGTTTACTATTACAGTCTCCTTGTATGTCAGTTATTATTAAGATGACGGCCAGGTCCGGCAGGGACCTTTATCTTTTAAGAATGGTACCGGGATCCGCTGCTTAGCGGCTCCTATTGCCCTTTACCCTGGCAAACCTGCCGCATGGTATCACGGTTATCTTCAGCTCTTTGTCCTCCTCCAGCCTGTCGTCTATATATGACTGGATATCCTCCAGCTTCTCAAAGCCCATCTTCTCCGTTGACCCCCGGTCAAATTCCGAATAGAGAAAGACTTTCTTTTCTGATATTACCCTGGCAACCGCTACTGCCTTGTGCCCTCCAAGCACAAAGTCTTCTTTAAGCCTTTTGCTTATAAGGTCATAATCGGGGGCATCCTGCATCCATTTCTCAAATACATCCTCCCCGAATCCCTCATGGCATGATGCAGCAAGGATGATGGCACCCCCAGGGCGGACCGCATCCTTTACATTCTCCAGGGCTTTCTGTGACTGGTACAGGTTGAGATCCTTGGGGTCTCCGCCTGCCGAGGCTATCACTATATCTGCCGGTCTTTCAGTCTCTATCATATATATATCATCATATATGCTTATGCCATCCAGCCAGGCTTCATTGTTTTTGCCGGCCACGGCAGCTATTATTTTTTTATTATCATCCAGGATGACATTGAATATATAGTCGATCCCGGCCATCCTGCCCGCCTCTTCTATATCTTCTCTTACCGGGTTGCCGACGGCCCTGCCTGCAGAAGCCCTCCTGTCAAGCATCATGCTGTGATTGGCCTGTATGGAATTCCGGCTGCAAACACCCGGCATCACTGCTTTGGCTCCGCCCGAGTATCCTGCAAAATAGTGGTATTCTATATTACCGGTAGCTATCATGAGATCATTTCCCAGTGCCTCCCTGAAGATCTCTACCGGTGTACCGGAGGAAGTATCCCCTATATGGATGGTCTCTTTGGGATCAGAATCGATCACCTTTACCCGGTTATATACCTGGTCCCCTGCCAGCTTTCTTTTCTCTTCTTCTGTATGGCACCTGTGGATCCCCAGGCCCAGTATGACTTTTATGTTTTCCTGCCGTATGCCCCCCGCCGTCAGTTCATCTATGAGCAGGGGCAAAAACCTGTACGAAGGGCAGGGCCTGGTTATATCGCTTGCCAGGATAACCGCATTTGCCTTACCTTCTGCCATTTTTCTTAACCGGGGTGAGTCTATGGGGTTTTTGAGAGCTTTTTCTATTACCTGTCTTTCATCAATATCCCTGCCAGTCTCGCCGCCGCTGATGATATCCTGGATATTTTTTTCCGGGATGCTGAGCATTATACTTTTTTTACCATAAGGGATATAGATCTTCATGTCCTTTAAATCACCTTTCTCTTTCTATCAGTTTTGAGCGCCTCTCTTCAGCGCTTTTACTGCCGGGAGCTCTTCTCCAGATAGAAATCTTACCATAGCTCCGCCTCCGGTGCACATATAGGAAAAGCCTTTTTCCAGGCCGAACCTCTTTGCTGCAGATATGGAGTCCCCTCCTCCTATGACAGAAAAGGCAGCCGAAGCGGCAGCATGGGTAAAAAGTTCTTTTGTGCCCTTTGCCATCTCAGGCTTCTCGAAAACGCCTGCAGGACCGTTTATAAAAACAGTCTTTGCCCTATCCATAACACCCTTATACATATCTATGGTAGCTGTCCCAATATCCATTATGGCATGCTCCGTGGAAAGGCCGTCAAGTACTGTCTCCTTTCTTCCTCCATCCATATAGGCAAAATCTGACGGGACTGTTATCCTTCCGGAGTACCGCGAGAGTATCTGTCTTGCCCTGTCCATATAATCATCAAGCTTTTTGGCATATATTATTTCTTCTGAAGCTTTACCCAGCGGCTTTCCCCCGGCCATCAGGAAAAGCTGGCCCAGCAGGCCCGAGGCCAGTATGGTGTCGGCAATTCCTTTGGAAAGCACCTCCGGCATCATGGAAAAGGCATCTTCTATCTTGGCTCCCCCCAGGATAAACACTACCGGGCGGGCGGGACTTTCCATTATCCGGGACAGGACTTCGTATTCAGCCTCAAAAAGCCTGCCCATGCCTGAAGGCAGTATCTGGGGAAAGCCCACCAGGGTGGGCTGGTCCCTGTGGGCAGAGGCAAAACCGTCGCAAATATATATGTCTGCCAGGGGGGAAAGCTTTGAAACCAAAAGGGTCTTTGCCTGCTCTTCTGGTGTCAGTTTGAGCTTTGTCTCAAAAAGGGTCATCTCCTCTGCCATATAGCGCACATTATCCAGAAGCAGTATCCGCCCGGCCTTAAGTTTCCTTATGGCATCCCTGGCGGCAGGGCCGCATACATCATCAATAAATCCTATTTCTCTGCCGGTAAGGTCCGATAGTACATGCGAGTGCAGTTCGGTGGATATAAAGTTATGGTATTCCAGGTCCCCTCCCTGGTGGGTCAAAAGCACCACTTTTGCTTTTTTCTCAGAAAGCTGGGAGATGGTGGGAACTGCCTTCTCTATCCTGGTGATATCTTTTAAAACGCCTTTTTCCCGGTCATAGGGAGAATTCAGGTCTGTGCGGACAATCACCGTCTTATCCTCAAAGTTAAAATCATCCAGGGTCTTTATGCCGTATTTCATGCTTCTACTCCATGCCCAGGTATCTGTTGGTAAGGGCTACGGCTTCATCTCCTTCTGTCTGGAGGGAAAGGGCAGCCCTTATACCATCTATGGTCTCAGGGATCACCACTGCCTCCTGGGGGATGTTTATGGTAAAGAAAAGGTCTTCTCCTGACTTTGCCACCATCTCTTTAAAAAGTCCCACCTCATACATATCAGCCCTCTTGTTTCCCTTATCCCTGGCATACTTGAACAGGGCGGTATTAGAGTTAAAGCCCTTTGCGATCTCGACTACCTTGATCCTGGGATGTGAATCAAACAGCTCCAGTGCCTTTCCTACCGATATGGGATTCTTTGGCGTTACCAATAAGGTTATTATATGTCCGTGGGTTATGGGAAGGTGCACCAGGGCCCCGGTAGCCTTTATATGGGGCATTATAAGCATGAGGTCTACTGCCTGGTGGTTGGGTACCGGCTCTACCATGGCTACATCTACCAGCCCCCGGTGGGTATCTCCGGGATCTGCTACCCTTCTTAAGATGGTAACTACTACCTTATCTACTCCCACAGCCCTGTCAATACAGTCTACAGCCCTTATGAAGCCGGTGGTATTGCAGGAGGTGAGCTTAAGGTAATCTGCGCCCACGCCTCTGGAATAGTTGGCATAGCCGTGAAAGAATACATCCGCCACCTCGTTTTTCTCACCGCCCTGGAATATGGCTTTTAACCCTTTTTTGCTGTATAGCTCCTTGTTTTTGGCTCCTATTCCTGCAGGAGCGGCATCAAGCATGATATCGACCCGGGAAAGCAGGTCATCGAAGTTTCCTTTTACGGCAATACCCTCCTTATCGAATGCAGCTTTCATGGAGTCTTCTACCACATACAGGTCATAAGGGTTTTCTGAGTCATACAGGGCCCTTACCGATAAAGTGGGGACCACATCTGCTATACCCACCAGCTCCATGTCTTTTTGCCTGGCTACTCCGTCTGCCAGCCGCTGGCCGATGACGCCATATCCGGCAACTCCTACTTTTACTTTACCCATCATAGTCCTCCTGGATCATTTCACTTTTAAAAATATCTTCTTTATATACCGGTACGTATTTAACCGGTTACGTAACTGGTTAAATATTATCCTATAATTTTTTTTGTGTCAAAATACTTATTGGACTTCCATGGCTGCACAGGTGCCGGTACAATTTGAAGTATTAAAAATGATGCATTGATAGATATTCTTTTTTACCACAAAAAAAGAGGCACCTCATAAATGCCTCCTTTTTACAGATAAATGCTAAGATGTATTAGCTCTTATTTCACTTTTTCCTTTACTTTTTTCCCGAATACGAACCTGGGTACAGTGCATGCGGCTATCTGGATCTTTTCCCCGGTAGCAGGATTTACTCCTGACCTTGCTTTTCTTTCCGATGTCTGGAAAGTGCCGAATCCGGTAAGAGCTACCCTGTCGCCTTTTACCAGTGCATCACTTATGGCATCCTGCATGGCGTCGATAACGCTGGCTATGTCCTTCTTTGATACGTCGGTGTTTCCGGCAATGGCATCTACCAATTCTGATCGGTTCATTATAACTCCTCTCTTTTATTATTAAACTATAATACTTATATTAAATATTTATAATAAGTTCTTAACTGCACCTAAAGACCCTGCTTAAGATCCGCGATTTTCAAAAATCCCCGGCAAAACAATAAACAGATTATATCATCCGGGCTCCGCATAAAATGAATTCTTGAGTTACTATTATACACATTTTTACCTTTTTTAGTTATACTTTCTTTAAAATATTTTTTTTAAGGCTTATATTATCCATGAAAGAGAAGGTGGGAGCATGCCCAGGACACTAAGATTTAAAAAGCAAGACCTGATCGACTACACGGTAAGGTTCATGGAAAAACTGGGAGTCCCGGCCGCTGATGCAGAGATCGTAGGCGATGTCCTTATAGAGGCAGACTTAAGGGGAGTGTCATCGCACGGACTCATAAGACTGTCGACATATTACGGCAGCAGGCTAAAAAAAGGCTATATGGATCCAGCCACTCCCTCAAAGGTGATAAAAGAAACTGATACCACCATTGCCTTCGACGGAGGCAACGGCCTGGGGCAGGTAAACGGGTACCGGGCTATGGATGCCTGCATAGAAAAAGCCAAAAGTTCAAATATTGCCCTAGCCACAGTAAAGGGCTCCAATCACTACGGCATAGCAGCATATTATGCCATGATGGCGCTCAAGGAAGATATGATAGGTATTTCCATGACTAATTCCCAGCCTCTTACCACCCCTACCTACGGCAGGACAGCTGTACTGGGCACCAATCCCATAGCGGTGGCTGCTCCTTCGTATGAAAGATTTCCCTATGTACTTGATATGGCAACCTCTGTAGTACCCATAGGAAAGGTGAAGGTATTTGAAAAAAAAGGCCAGAAGATCCCTATGGGCTGGGGGATAGATGATGACGGCAATGTCACCGATGACCCCAAAAAAGTGCAGAGCGGCGGTCCCGGCGCAGTCCTTCCCCTGGGCTCTACCGATGTCTTAAGGTCATATAAGGGATACGGGCTGGCGCTGATGGTGGACATACTTTGCGGGGCACTGTCTGGAGCTGCAGTCCTTACTGATGTGGGATTCCCCCATGAACCAAAAAAATCTGATGTGGGACATTTTTTCATGGCCATAAAAATAGACGCATTCAGGCCGGTCCTGGACTTTAAGAAGCAGATAGACTATATGGTAGGCCTGCTTAAAGACTCTCCCAGGGCTGCAGGCCAGGACGAGATATTTATTGCCGGGGAAAAGGAATACCTGGCAGCGGAAGAGAACCGCAGGAAAGGCGTGCCTCTTTTGGATAAGATAGTAGAGGAGCTTAAGTTAAACGGAGCTGATATAGGGGCTCCGTTTGAATGCGAGGAGATAGGATAAAGTCTATCCTTTTATTTTAAACGGCAGGCCCCTCTGTGACAGGGACTGCTTTTTAACCTGCATATATCTCGATTACCTCTTTTAAAAACCCCAGTGCTTCCTTCTCGGGCCTCTGGAATGAGTTCCTTCCTATTATGGAGCCGAAGGCTCCCCCGTCTTTTATCTGCCTTATCTCTTCCAGGACCTCCTTTTTGCCCCTGGCCGGGCCTCCCGAGAATATGACGATCCTTTTACCGTTAAAAGCGCTCTGAATGACATGCCTTACCCTGTCCGCCAGTGTTTCAACAGGGATATTGTATTTCTCATAGGTCTTCTTGGCAGCTTCCAGCTCTATATGCTCCGATGGCGGCTTGACTTTTATTATATGTGCGCCCAGCTGGGCTGCTATCTGTGCCGCATATGCCACGATATCAACCGCAGTCTCTCCATCTTTGGAAAGATTGGAGCCCCTTGGATATGACCAGACTACTACGGCCAGGCCAGCCGCTTTTGCCTCCAGCGCCATCTCCCTTACCTCCTCATACATATGCTTGAAATTGCTGCTGCCCGGGTATATGGTAAAACCTATGGCAGCACACCCCAGCCGGAGGGCATCCTCTACCGATGCGGTTAGTGCAGGTATCGGGTCGGGGTCCATGTCCATGGAATCATGACTGTTGGCCTTGAGTATAAGAGGTATTTGCCCGGAATATTCCGGTGCCGCCATCTCCAGAGAGCCCAGCGGCGCCGCATGGGCATTCAGGCCGGCCTTTACTGCCAGGCCCGCATGATAGACAGGATCATACCCTGCCGGGTTTGGAGCGAAACTCCTTGCCGGCCCGTGTTCAAAACCCTGGTCAACAGGCAGTATTACCATCTTTCCCGTGCCTCCAAGCCTGCCGGCAGAAAGCATGTGGTAAAGGTTTTTGACCGTCCCCGGGTTATCGCTTTGATACCAGGATAATATTTCTTTTATTCTTCCCTGCATATCTTCCCTCCAATCATGTTTGTTATTTATATTATAGGCTGTTTCCGGCGATTAGCAAAATTAAATTTATGCAATTACCTATTTACATAATTAGATTCTTTTTGTATACTTTTTTTATCATCCGGCAGTAAAGGAGCCCAGTGTTTAAAAAATACATGAATATTTTTTTGATCTCCCTTATCGCTTTTTTCTTTGTTTCCCCCGGGACGCTGCTGTCCCTTGACAGTAGAAAGCCCTTTATCTATCCGGTGGGGGGAGAGGTCCTCACCGGTTTCAGGGATGAATATATTACTGAGGATGGCTCCGTCCGCAGGCATACCGGCATAGACATACAGGGGGAACCGGGCGGCGGTGTGGCGGCTTCGGCAAATGGTATTGTATCCTATACCGGCATATCGTCTACCGGAGGCCTTACGGCTGTCATAAGACATAACCAGAAGATCAGGACCACATACCTCAACCTTGCCGGGATAAATGTAAGACGGGGTGACGTGGTCAGGCAGGGAGATATTATCGGCTTTCTGGGGGCATATGACGATATATCGAGCCAGGAGTGCCACCTGCATTTTGGGGTGATCTATATGAATTCATATCTTGACCCGGTACAGCTCATGGAGATAGATTACTCATCTATCTCCCCCTATCTGAGGCTGGTCTATATTGAGGATGATTTCAATCTATACTGATATCATTTAAGGTTTGAGAAGTAGTCCTGGATGGTCCTTATCTCCAGGTCTACCTTATTGTCTATATCTTTTTCTTCCACACCAAATTCTATTATATTCAGTGTGATCTTGATCTTTTCAAATGTCTTTCGCAGTATACCCTGGATCCGCGGTTTCTTTCCTATATCCTGGATGCTGAACTGCAGGTAGTCTTCCCCGTCCGTGGTAGAGATAAACTTGATGTGGCCTATCTCCCGGCAGCCCCTTGATTTCAAAAAATCTATTATATTGCTGGCTGTCTCTCCTATCTTCTTTACAAAGGCTTCCTTTGTAACCGGACGGGAGAAAGTTATGGTGGCCCTTTTTGTAAGCGCAACTGTACCGTTTGAGTCCATTGTCCTGCTTATTTGAATAGATTTATTATAAATGTATAATTATTTATGCCGGAGCACTAATTCTAGCACAATAAAAGCTGATGTCAAAAGCTTTCAAGTCTGGAGAAAAGATAGCCTTCTAACTTTCTTTAAGTATATATCTATAGACAGCTTTCCCCAGTCCTGAATTATAGTTTTCTTCGGTTATTATATCTGCCTTTTCCAGCACCTCCGGATATGAATTTTTAACTGCTACTCTCAATCCAGCCATGGCGAACATGGAAAGGTCATTGGGACTGTCGCCGAATACCGCTACCTCCTCCGGACTTATACCCAGCCTGTCTATGATCTTAAGCAGAGCATTTCCTTTGGTGGCTTCCCGGTTGAGAATATCAAAGAAATACTCTCCCGACCTCACAAACTGGAGCCTTTGTGAATACTTCTGCCTCAGGGCCCCCTCAAGGGGATCGCTGCTGGTTATGGGGATGTATATGTCCACAGTATTCCCGGTAAAAGGCTGTTTGTCTATGCTGTCTACCTTTATAAAATCTTCTCCTATGTCATAAAGGTATTTCAGGTCCGGGTGAAGTTTTTCGGCATAAAGGTTACCGTCATCAAGGGCTACTACCTGGGGATAACCGCTTTCCCTTATAAACCGGGTCACTTCCCTGTAGGTATCCCGGTCTATCCTGGAAGCGCTGATGACCTTCATGTCGGGACTGACGGTAACGCTGCCGTTCAATGTTATCTGGGGAAGCGTAAGGCCCAGTTTGCCTACCAGGCCGGCTATGCCTGCCATGGTCTTTCCGGTGGCAAGCATGACTCCTATACCCTTTTTCCTGCATTCCAGGAGAGCTTCAAAATTAAGTTCCGGCATCCTGGAGTCATTGCCCAGGAGAGTCCCGTCCACATCAGTGGCTATGAGCCTGTACAAAATAATATCCTTATCTTGATTTATGGGTAGCTACCCCAAAACAGTCTTCGGCCGCCTCCATTACCGCTTCCGAAAGGGTGGGGTGCGAATGTACAGTAGAAGACAGGTCATCTACCAGCATCTCGCCCTTCATGGCTACTGCCGCTTCATGCACCAGGTCGGATGCCCTGGGTCCCACCATCTGGGCTCCCAGTATCTCCCCTGTATTCTTGTCGGTGACTATATTGATAAAACCTTCTGTCTCGCCGGTAATATATGCCTTGCCGCTGTTGGCAAAGGGGAAGTTCCCCACGCATACCTCATATCCCTTTTCTTTGGCCTGGGCAGTGTTAAGTCCCACGGTTCCTATCTCAGGTGAAGTAAATACCGCCCATGGTATAACTGAATAATCCATCTTTTTATCCCTGCCGGCGATTATCTCTGCCGCTATCTTGCCCTCTTCGCTGGCAACATGGGCAAGCTGGAACCCTCCGATGACATCGCCTATGGCATATATACTATCTATATTGGTCTTAAGCCTTTCATCTACCTTTATATATCCCTTGTTATCAGTTGCTACCCCTATATCCTCAAGGCCGAGTCCTGAGGAGCTGGGGCTCCTGCCTACAGATACCAGTATTTTTTCCACTTTCAGCTTTTCTCCCCCGGAAAGGACAAGCTCAAAAGCATTATTTTTCTTATCTGACTTTTCCACTCTGGCGGAAGTATAGATATCGACATCTTTTTTCCTCAAGGACTTGTGTATTATCTTTGAGACTTCCTCATCCTCGGTGGCAAGTATCCCGGGCAGGAGCTCTACTATGGTGACTTTGGTGCCGAATGAGGCAAATATATTGGCAAACTCGCATCCTACCACGCCGCCGCCTACTACCAGAAGTGATTTTGGAAGTTTCTTTAATGACAGTATTCCCTTATTGTCCATGATCCCTTCTTCCGAAAGGTCAAAGGGGGGGACATTGCTGGCAGAGGATCCGGTGGCTATGATTATATTATCTGCTGATACCTCTATATTCTTGCCATTATCCGTGGTAACAGATATAGTGCCGGGTGATGTTATCTTTCCTTCGCCGGATATAAGGTCTATCTTATTATTCTTAAAATGAAACGAAAGGCCCCTTCTCTGCATTTCGATTATATCGTCTTTTCTGGCCATGGCTTTGGAAAAATCAAGCTTTGGCTCTCCTGCCTCTATTCCGAATATGGATGCCTTTTTGATCTCATCCAGGGTATGGGCTACGTGATAAAGGGCCTTGGTGGGGATACAGCCCCAGTTGAGGCAGACACCGCCCAGATGGGATCTTTCAACTACCGCGGCCTTAAGACCCAGTTTTGCCGCCCTGATGGCTCCCACATAACCTCCGGGCCCTCCTCCCAGGATGGCAATATCATATTTTTTACCTGTCATCTTTTCACCTCTTTGCATTATTGCTAAAAAAACTGCCTGCCTTACTTAAAACGGCTGGCAAAACATTATAAAAGATATTATTATACTAAAATCATCTCCAGATGGTACCTGTAATCTGCAATTGATCAAATGATGAAAAATATTGACATAGATGCTGTTTCCGGCAGTATGGAAAACTCCAGGATACCTGTACTGGATGCCGGCACAGTCCAATATGAAAATGCTTTCAGTATCCAGACAGGACTTGCAGCCAGGATATTTGAAAAGGACCTTAAGGGTATAATACTGCTCCTGGAACATCCCCCTGTCATCACTATTGGAAACAACCGGAGCAGGGCAAACCTGCTTACCCCTGAAGACAGGCTTGGCCAGCTGGGAATAAAACTGGTAAGTACTAACCGCGGCGGAGATATAACCCTCCACGCTCCGGGACAGCTGGTCTGCTACCCGGTATTAAACCTGAAATATTTCGGAAGGGACCTTCCGCTTTTTGTCCATAACCTGGAACAGGTGCTGCTTGATACCCTGAGATCCTATGGCATCAATGGAAGAAGGATAAAAAAACACAGGGGTATATTCATTGGAGAAAACAAAATAGCTTCCATAGGCCTGAGGGTCAGGAAATGGGTCAGTATCCACGGTTTTTCCCTCAATATCAATATAGACCTTTCCTATTTTAAGCACATCATAGCCTGCGGGCTTGAAGATCTCCCCCAGGTATCTATGTCTTTGCTTCTCAAGAAAAACATATCTGTAGATGATGTCAAAGAACAAATCATTGCAGACTTCGAATCTGTATTCGGTATCTCGACATTCAGGAAATCCCTAAACTGATCAGTCGTCAGGGCTTTTAACCTTTTTAGCGCCGTTTTCCTTCCTTAATACTTCATATATCTCTTTCAGCACCTTCAGCGGTTCCCTTATCAGCCTTTTGGGGAAAAAAGGCATCAGCGTGGCTACCGCCTTTTTCATATCTTCGTTCATGCGGTGGGGCTTGGTAAGGATGCGGTTAATAAAATCCTCGGCAAAGACAGTCCTCAGGTGCCTGCGGTCGATCTCGATCTTCCTGGAGCAGCTGTCGCAGCTCACGCTTTTCAGGTAACTGCCGATATAATGCACCGTATGGGGTGACTCCTTATCGCAGTTTACGCAGAACAATACTATTTTTGTCTTTTCATCTTTCATGCAGACGCCTGCCCGGTTTTAGAATTTTATGAAACTATATTACCAGCAGTGCCGGGTTCTGGATAAACTCCACAATACTTTTAAGAAAGGCGGCTCCCTTTGCCCCGTCGATTATCCTGTGGTCGCAGGATACTGATATATCCATATATGACCTTATTTCTATCTTTTCGCCTGCTGCCGCCGGCTCCCGGTAGATCTCGCCTATTGCAAGTATGGCTGCCTGCGGGGGATTTATTATAGCGGAAAAATTCCTTATGCCGAACATGCCCAGATTGGTGACCGTAAACGTGCCGTTCTGGATCTCCTCCAGTCCCAGCCTGTTGTCCCTGGCCTTGCCGATAAGTTCTATCCTTTTTCTGGCAATATCCACTATGTCCATTTTATCGCAGGCAAAAAGGGTCGGCACTATAAGCCCGCCGTCTATCGCTATAGCCATGCCTACATTGACATCTTCATATATTATATAGTCATTTCCCTGAAGTGATGAATTTACCTCTATATTCTCCCTTAATGCCAGGGCGGCTGCCTTCAGTATCATATCTGTATAGGTTATCTTGATATCATACTTCTTTTGCACGCTTCCCTTTAACTGTTCACGGAACTGTATGAGGTTGGTGGCATCCGCCTTTGCATTGAGGACTATATGGGGTATGGTAGACTTTGAAAGGCTCATGCGGCCAGCGATTACTTTCCTCATCCCGGTAAGCTCTATCCTCGACTTTTCACTAAGCGCTCCGGATGATGCGGCTGCCGGGGCTTTTTTGCTGTATGCTGTTATATCTTCTTTTACTATCCTGCCTCCCGGCCCGCTTCCGGATATATTTGCAGTTTTCCAGTCTATGCCCAGCTCTCCTGCTGTCTTCCTGGCAAGAGGCGATATCTTGATCCTCTTTTTTTCTTCTCCCCCTGAAGAAGAAATATATTTCTCAATATCTTCTTTTATTATCCGGCCCCTGGGTCCGGTACCGGTTACTGCAGCAATATCTATATTTTTTTCAGCAGCTATCTTCCTGGCAAGAGGCGATATCATGATCCTTCCACTGTCTCCTGCATGCTCTTGCTGCACCGCTTCTGCTTTTGCGGCTTCCGTCTTTTGGGGAACAGGCGGTTTTTTTTCTGCCTTTTCCGCCGGGGCGGCATCTCCGGCAGTGTCTGGCATCTTTTCGTCTTTAGACCCGATATATGCCACTACCTCGGTTACAGGTACTTCATCGCCTTCTTTCTTAAGTATCTTCCTTAAAAAACCTGAATTATATGATTCGACTTCCAGTGAGACCTTATCAGTCATGACTTCAAACAGGACGTCTCCAGTCTCTACTCTGTCACCTTCTTTTTTATGCCATTTCTCTATCTTCCCTGACTCCATGGTAAGGCCCAGTTTAGGCATAATCACTTCGTGCATCCCGTATCCCCCTTTATATCAAAAAATATCAATTTGTATTAAAGAGTCATTATAGCTTTTTAATGCTATGCTCTTCAATAAATAAAAATTGCACCATATCCGCTTCTGACTATTATATCATACAGGAAACATCAAATATTTATAATATCCATGATGCCTTTTTTTATCCTTTCCAGGCTGGGTATCATCTCATTTTCCAATACCGGGCTATATGGTACTGGACAATTCCTGCCTGCGATCCTTGAAACCGGAGCATCCAGAAGGTCAAAGCCTTTTTCGCCTGCCTGTGCCGCTACCTCGCCCATAAAACCGCCAAATAGAGGAGCCTCCTCCACGCACAGCAGTCTTCCTGTCTTTTCCAGTGAGGACAGGACTGTATCCATGTCCAGGGGCCTAAGCGTCCTGAGGTCCACCACCTCGCATTCCATACCGGTCTCATCCCTTACTTCTGCTGCCGCCTCTATGCTTTTGGCGACCATAAATGATGTGGCTGCAATGGTCAGGTCATCTCCTTTTCTTTTTATGTCTGCCTTGCCCAGCGGTATACGGTAAAGCTCTTCAGGTACATGCTGTATGTATCTTTTATTCTTATACAATAGTTTATGTTCTATGAAGATGACAGGATTATCATCCTCAATGGAAGATACGATGAGGCCTTTGGCATCATACGGGCAGGAGGGCATGACCACCTTAAGTCCCGGTATGTGGGCTGTCAGCGCTTCCAGGCTCTGTGAATGCTGGCCTGCCGCCCCCGTTCCCCCTCCTCCGGCAGTCCTTATGACCATGGGGACCTTTGCTTTTCCCCCGAACATATACCTTGCCTTGGCAGCCTGATTGGCTATCTGGTCCATAGCGATGGTGATAAAGTCGGAAAACATTATTTCTGCCACCGGCCTCATGCCGGTCATGGCGCTCCCCGCTGCCGTGCCGATTATGGCTGCCTCGGATATGGGGGTGTTCCTTATCCTTGTTTTGCCGAATTCCTCTACCATACCAGCAGTAAGCCCGAAAGCGCCGCCATATTCGGCTATATCCTCCCCCATAAGGAATATGTCCCGGTCAAGCCTCATCATCTGCTGCAGGCCTTCCCTTATGGCTTCAAGATATGTGAGTTCCCTGCCGCCGTCTATTCTTGTTGTCTTTTTATTTTTTTTATTATCAGGCATATACATCCTCCTCAACGGAAGCCGGATCCGGGAAGGGACTTTCATCGGCAAAATCTGAAGCCTTCCTTATATCTTCCGCGGCATCTGCTTCTATGTCCTCCGCATCTTTTCTGGATATTATGTTTTCAGCAATAAGCCTGGCCTCATATCTCTTTATGGGATCCTTTTTCATCCACTGGCTTACTTCATCTTTCGTCCTGTATACCTGGGCATCACTCTTGGAATGGCCCCTCCACCTGTACGTCTCGGCTTCGACAAGCACCGGGCCCTTGCCTGCCTGGCAGTATTCACGGTAATGGGATACGACATTGAATACCTCGGTGACATCATTTCCGTCTATGGTCAGCCCGTCTATTCCATAGGAAAGCTTCCTGTCTGATATTTTCCTGATATTAAAAGATTCCTTTACCGGAGTCGACATCCCGTATACATTATTCTCGCAGAAATATATGACCGGCAATTTCCAGATGGAAGCCATGTTCACGGCCCCGTGGAAAATCCCGCGGTTGGTGGCTCCATCACCAAAAAAGCAGAGCACAGTCTTTCCATTGCCTTTCATCAGGCTGGTCAGTCCCGCTCCGGTAGCTATGCCTATGCTGCCGCCGACTATCCCGTTAGCGCCCAGGTTGCCTGCCTCCACATCAGCTATATGCATGGAGCCGCCTCTGCCCCTGCAGTATCCGGTACTCTTTCCCAGGAGTTCCGCCATCATGCGGTCAAGGTCAGCGCCCTTGGCAATACAATGTCCATGTCCCCTGTGGGTAGAAGTTATATAATCATCAGCCTGCAGCGCAGATACCGCGCCCACGGCACAGGCTTCCTCTCCGATATACAGATGACAGGTGCCGTGTATCATCCCCCTTATGATAAACTGCTCTGCCTGCATCTCAAATGCCCTTATCTGGCGCATTTTTTTTAGCATATCAATCTTTATATCATCATCCAGGCAAGCAAAGCTGTCCTTTATCCGATGATCGTCGATTTCCAGTCTGTTGTTTTTATCAGCCATCCTGATCCGCCTTTATTATCTCCTTTGCCGTATCATTATCTGTGAATAATATATTTATTATCTGCCCCCTCAAAGCGCCAAGGATCACTTCAAGTTTCCTTTTCCCGAAAGCCACCCCTATGACATTCTTTATATCTCTAAGCCTTTCCAGGGGCACCCTTACTATCCTTTCATCAAGCCTGTTAGGCACATGCCGGCCCTGGCTGTCTATGAATATAAGGTTGGCGTCGCCTGCCACTCCCAGGTCCCTGAGGTACTTGAAATCCTTCCTGTCAAAGCTTCCTGTCTTTATGAGGGTTGAATCATCTCCCAGGTCGCTGAGACCGATAATGGCAGTGCTTATCCTTCTGGACATATCCATTATCTCTTTTACATTGCTGTCCTTTTCCATTATTTCTTTTACTTCTCTGCTGTCCATAACTGCAGGCGAATGGATCATATAGCTTATTCCCCCCACCCTGTCGGCGATCTTCTGGGCAACGGAATTGGTATGGACTCCGGTCCCTGTCTTTCCCAGGCCGCCTATCATAGGCACCACCTTTATGTCCTTAAAGTCCATAATATTTATATGGTCGGATAGTTCCCTGAGAGACCTTCCCCATCCTATGCCAATATAGCTCCCGTTTTCCAGGAGCCGCGAAAGCAGGCTGTTAAAACTGTCCCCCATGGACTTTATGACAGCTTCCCGGCTTTCCATGGTATCCACAATAATGCATTCCTTCAGGTGGTATTTCTTTTCAATATCATATTCCATATGGGAGAAGTCCTCTGACGGATAATTGATATTTATCTCTACTATATTTTCCTTCCTGGCCAGGTTAAGGTAGCGGGAGACCCTGGTCCTGGAGATGCTTAATTTATTGGCTATATCCTGCTGGGTAAGGCCTTCCAGGTAATATAGCCGGGCTATCTTGGCCAGGAATCTTTTTCTTTCAATATCCATAAATGCTTCTGCTTAATCTTGCACAATTGTTCATTAGCTGAACAAATTCTTATTAAAGTATACTATACTGCTTAAAATTTGCAAGGAAAATTTTTCAGCCTGCCAGGAGTTTTACTATATTTACCAGCAGGACTTTGGCAATATCCGTTTTAATATAGTGGCTGGCGCTGCTGTCAAACAGAACCCTTATTTCCGGATCGAATTCCTGGGATCTTTCTTCCAGGATAAGCATCAGGGGAAGATGAGGGAATGGGTTGATTATTATGCCGTTCTTGAAACTGCTGCTCCTGCCTCCATAAACTGAGGCTTTTTCGGCAAATGAGGCAAATGATGAACCGAATTTAGTCCGCAGGGGCTCCAGCACCCCCGGTATAGTCCTGAAATAGAACATCCCGTCCGGCAGTTCCCGGTATGATATCCATCTTCCGGAGATAGGTTCTCCGTCAGCTGTTATCATATAATGGAGTATGATCGAAGCCGTAAACAGGTCTGTTACCTCTCCGGAATCAGCATAATAGAGTATTGATTTTTCTATATCTGCTTCTACTTCTCTCTGGAAATACTTAAGGGTAAGCCTGCCCTGACCGTCAAGGACGGCGCCGCTGTTTATAGAGACTCCGTCCGGGTCAAGTCTTTTTAACTGCACAAAGGCGGAATCATAAACCTGTTTCAGGGTCTCCCGGTTCCCCCCAAGCCTCTCAGGAAGCCCCGGATCTATTTTCTTGTATCTCTCATCTATATTCATGGCTTCATATATTTATGCTGATAGTATAATATATCATCAAAAACTTTTATATACAGTAAATGACAGATATTTCAATAGATCCGGGAAATCTTTTCTTTTATCCTGATGTGAGCAGCAGGGAAGAGCTTTTCAGGCTTTTCCATGACAGGCTTTATAAAAAAGGCATTGTAAAACGGGGATTCTATAAGGCCCTGGTGGAAAGGGAGATCTCCTGTCCCACAGGTCTTGATATGGGGAAATACAAGATAGCCGTGCCTCACACTGATACAGAGATGGTAAATATTCCCGGGGCGGCGGCTGCGGTACTTAAAAAGCCGGTATTATTCGGGGAGATGGGCTCCAGCCGCCGGGAAATAAGGGTGCATATGGTGTTTTTGATGATGCTAGGTGAGGGCAAGCCCGCTTTTTACCATAATCTGTTAAATAATATTAAAAATTCTGATATATTACATAAAATATATAATAGCGATAACAGGCAGGATCTATGCCTTCTGCTTACAGGGCTTTTGAATACCTTTTAGATATTGGGCCGGTAACAATAATCCCGGCAATATTATTCATCCTGGGGCTGTTTGCTACCAGGAACATCCTCAAGAACCTCAAAAACAGCTTTTTTGTGTTCCTGGGAATGCTGGGAGTGACACTTCTTGTCACTATATTCGTGAATTTCTTTGAACCCCTGGTAAATACCATTCTTATCAGTTCACAGAAGGATTATGCTGTAATAGATGCCGGATGGATGGTCACGGAGATAATCGCCTTCAATTCACCCATTATATTCTATTCCATTTTAGCGGTCCTGGGACTTAATATCGTAATGCTGGTATTCAGGTTTACCAGGACGCTAAACCTGGACCTTTGGGGATACTGGAGTTTTTTCATAGCCGGTTCCATTATTTTTGCCATAACCGGCATAGAATGGATAGGCATACTCATCTCGGTAATAGTTGCAGCAGTAACCTTAGTCTTTGCAGATATATATGCCCACCATATAGAGACTTACTACGGAATAAGAAGGATATCAATTACCCAGGCCCATATTATCTGCTGGGCACCTTTCGCTCACCTGGTCAATATAGTACTCAATAAGATTCCTTTTATTAAAAAAATCCACCTTTTTTATGGAGAGATCAGGTTAAGGCTGGGAATACTTTCAGAACCGATGGTCGCAGGTTTTATACTCGGTTTTATCATCGGTATCCTGACCAGGTTCCGGACACTGTCTCTCAATACTGGTCCCGACTTGCTTTATGCCCTCCTGGGCGGCGTCAGGCTTTCTATAATAATGATACTTCTGCCCCGTGCTGTAAATCTTCTTCTCAAGGGTCTGGTGCCGGCAATTGACGATGTGGTGGACCTGATAAGCCGCAGGTTCACTAAAAGGACTATTTATATAGGGCTGGATTCCATAGTGCTGGTAGGGCATCCTTCAGTAATAGCACTTTCTGTTATATTAATACCGCTCACTGTATATATATCGACCCTACTGCCGGGAAACCAGGTCCTTCCCAGTGCTGACCTGGTGATAATCCCGTTCCTGCTGATCTGGGCAGTAACCATTTCCCATGGAGACATGTTCAGGAGCTTCATATCTTCTGTCCTTATAGTGCCTCTGGTACTCTGGATCACTACAGATATGAGCCAGGTATTCACTAATTATTTTATGAGGTATGGATATGACATACCCGGATCCTACTCTGCTGTCAGCAGCATAGGAGCAAGTTCCAATCTATTTTTCTGGGTAATCCTACAGATAATAAAGCCTATAATAAACCTTTTTGCATAGGTCTCCGGCTGCTCCGCAGGTCATCTCTTCCTGGTTATCCGGTGTATGAATTCCTTATATAGGTTTTTTCTTACCTCCGGCTGCGGCGACAGCAGGAATATCCCGTTCCTTTCCAGGACCATCCTTATCCTGGCATTATCTCTCATCAGGATATTCCGCACATTTTCCCCGGAGGCCCGGGATACCCAGAGGTCTGATTCCTGAGATATATATGGAAAAAAGGAATACTGCCTTACTATGGTTTCCCAGGATATATCAATATGTTCTACCAGGTCTATAAAACTTATCTGGTTTTTTCCCTTCATCATATCACGGGCCTGTTCTATTATTATTCCGTTTACCCGCTTTCCCAGCCTTCTAAGATTATATGAGGCCAGGGTCAGGAATATTCCATATACTATAATGGGAGGTATGATAAAGTAATAGTATCCGGCAATGAAATCAATAATATACTGCCCTATCTTACCTAAAAATATCTCTATCCATGTCTTAAACATCTCCAGCTCCGATCATGGCCGGTATTCTCCTGTCATTTATTTCTAAACATTTTAGCAGAAATAGGATATAGCGTATACATAAAGACTGCACCGGCAAATAAGCCATGCAGATTACCGAAAAAGCAATATACCAGCCGGGAAGTGTCTTCGATTTACAAAAATTATTAATTCTATTAGAATACTAGTATTGTTACAGGATTATTATTATAGCAGAGAGAGACATAGATGAAATTATCAACAAGGGGAAGATACAGCACCCGCCTGATGCTGGAACTTGGACTTAGCTTCGGTCAGGGGCCTATGCTGCTGAAAGATATCAGCAGCAGGCAGGAGATCTCCCTTAAATACCTGGGACAGCTGATAATACCCTTAAAGGTTGCAGGCCTTATAAAATCGACACGGGGTTCTCATGGGGGATATTTTCTGGCCAGGCCGCCGGAAGATATCAAGCTCTCCCAGATACTTAAGGCAGTCGAGGGAAACCTTGCTTTCACAGAATGTGTGGAAAGCCCTGACATCTGCTACAGGTCTGGTACCTGTGTTGCCCATGATATTTGGGAGCATGCCAGCAGACAGTTTAATGATACGCTGAGTTCCATCACGCTTGCCGATATGCTGGAAAAACATAATTCCAGGTCTTCGGGTTAATTCCCGGGATCCCGGCAATGTATGTCCGGTTAATTGGTGGAGATGAGCGGGATCGAACCGCTGACCTCCTGCTTGCAAGGCAGGCGCTCTCCCAGCTGAGCTACACCCCCACGACAGAACGGTTACTAATTATAGCAGAACAGATAAAAAGTAAAAGAAAAAATTGCTGGCTTAAGATATATTCAAGTAATTTAGAGCTTCTATTTTCTTCCAGCTCTGCTATGATACTTCAAAATCAGTTCTTCAAAATTTTACCTATTATCCCCTTAACAGCTTCTAATATTCTAGTATGCTGGGACTTGTGCAAATTCGAACCAGATATTAGGAGAACTAAAGGAAGCAAAATCTTTTAATAAATGATTGATTATATGCTTGAGATGATATTATAATTCAAATAATATTCAATAATCCTTGAAAAAGGTGGGGTTCAGCAAAAATGAAAATCAAACTGAAGATAATGATATTTATTGCCTGTCTTTCTATAATACTTTTTGTGCCTCTGCAGATATCTGCAAATGGAGGTATTGGTACATATGATCATAAGCTTTCTACTGGCCAGTCTGGTGAAAATACCAAAATCGAATTTTGGGGGACCGGGTATAACGGATATTTCAAGATATTAAATCTATATAATGATAATACTTCTGAACAAATCGATTCCATATTGACAATTGATGTAAACGAAGATCCCTGGTCGCTAGAAATAAATAATATTTTATCAGCAGGCAGGTACTATTATAATATAATTATTGCTGATGATTATGATATCGTGAATGGTGAAGTATATGCTATCCCACCAATACTTGTCGATGAGACCTATTATTTCAATATTTTAGCAAGAGAAGTACCTATAGAGACCTGGATACGTACCATTCCCATGACCTGCTGGCAGGCATGGGTAAACGAGGACAATAACTTCCAGTTCATATTCTGGTATCCATATATAGACAAAAACTGGATCAGGGTATATGACATGGAAGAGAACCTGGTATATGATGGTGAAATACTGCATAATGACCCTAACCTGATAGTGGATCTTCCTGATGGATTCTATACAGTAAGGACCTACCATGATCAGGAAATGCTGCAGGAGTTTATGATAGGCAAGCCTTAGGGAAAACAGATCCCATTCAAGAATTAAAATAAGACCTCTTTTTAAGGATCTTATTTTTTTATCATGATATTTAAATTTATGTAATTTTATATTTCGCTTATGGGCCGGACTGGTCCGTAACAAGAACTTTTCACTTGAAAGTTGAATTAGTA
>Ga0180430_10001547_pt1 | contig 22188 bp, 9 predicted proteins | sample SS_ome_9_FD_132999 | JGI IMG/M metagenome (GOLD analysis project Ga0180430, IMG submission 132999) | Hypersaline lake sediment archaeal communities from the Salton Sea, California, USA - SS_1_S_2 metaG | ecosystem: Environmental > Aquatic > Non-marine Saline and Alkaline > Hypersaline > Sediment... | reverse complement strand
CGTCGTAGCAAAGATCGTAACCGACTGCATACCAGCCGAGCGACGGGCCGGCGCGGAGTGCTCCGCCCGGCTTTTTGAAGCTGTATCGGTCGTCGCGATCGCGAACCCCTGATAGTGCTTTCTCGAAACACTCTTTGCCATACTGGGCGTAACGCTTATCGCCCGTCAGTTGATAGAGCATACCGTACCCGGCCGCGTGTCCGATCGTATAAACACCGGGCGTGTCGACCGTCGTGTTTCTGTATCCACCGCCCATATAGGCGTGGGTTGCTTTGCTGAAAACTTTCGTCATCGACTCGCCGTCACTGCCGTTTAGCAGATAGCGGAGTCTTTCGATGATCGCCTTTCCTTCCGTCGTTTGCGCTTTCTTTCGTAGGGCCGAAATGTCACTTTTACGGAAGAGCAGCCGCGGATGTTCGCCCGGTGCGGGCGCCTTGAATCCACGGACGGGGACCGACCAAGGGCGTTCGTCCGTCTCCATATGGGTAACGCCGGCTGACCAACCGCCGTCGAAACTGCCCGCGATCTTCACGTCCTCTTTGCCCGCGATCTCGACAGTCAGATCATATGTTCCAAGGAAGACTTGGTCCATGAACCAGCCTTTGATATCGTAGATATATTTGCATGGTTCCATATCAAGCGTGACGGTGGGAACGACGATGCGTGCGGTCACTTTTTCTCGACCGGTGACGGTCACCGAACTTTCGCTGGGCGAAAAACCTTTGCGCGAAAACGGTTCGTGCTTTTGGCTCAACAGACCGTGGATCGTTGATGTGAGTTTTCCTTTTTCCAGACCGAGCCACAAGATCATGCATCGGCCACCATACGCGGGATCGCCGCCGACGAGTGCGCCTTGCATGTTGCAGCGAAGTGTCAGTGGTTCGGGAAGCGGCGGTTGTGTGAATGGTTTTGACGTGCCGGCTAACGACCCCTTTCGGCCGAAGTTTTTCGTCGACGCATCCTTTGTGTTGATCGCAGTGATTTGGTAGCTGCCCGACATCTTGCCGTCGCCTGTTACCCGTGCGTCGATCTCGAAATCGATCGTGTATCCCTTATGATCGAGGGGGACCCAGAGGTCGGGCGTGATGTGCAGTGTGAAGGTGCCCCGCATGCGGCCGTCGACGATGGGCGTTTTACTCAGATCAGCGTAGTACCAGCTTCGATTGTAGGTTTTGCCGCCCATCCGATCGGGATCGCGGGAACTGCCGACCGCGGAGATGAACTGCCCGCCTTTTTCGCGGCAGTAGATATAGAGTGGTTTCGTCCCGTCCCTGAAGATGTCTTCAAGAATGATCGTCCAGTTTCGCTCTTCCTCGGCCGTTGCAGACGAAGCGGTTGTCCACTGAAGGGCAAGCAAGATCGTCACGAAAACACAGAAACTGCACTTCTTCCACATGACCGGGCTCCTTGTATGATAGGTGACCTATTTATTATTTCGACAAGTCGATTAGCATGATATATCCATCAGTCAGTCCGCCGCCGAATTTGGTTTGCATGGCGTCGCGCGTCGGAGTTGGTTTTGGTTCGGTGTAGGCACCTTGTTCGGCGATTGCACCGCAGACCAGAATCGCCTTCGGTTTCCCGCCCACCGTTGCGGTTGAAATATCCCACCGCTCAGGCTGGCCGGCCGTGTCGCGGAGCGTGACGTGTCCGCAGGCGAGCATGGTCGACGAGAACCGAATCGTATCGAGATCTTTCGAAAGGATCGAAACATACGGTCCGCCGGGTTGATCTTCACCCAGCAGGTTATCGCCCGTCTGGATGAGCCCGAACGCGGAGCTTCCGGTCATGATCACTGAACCTTCGGGACCGATCGATAGATTGTTCACACTCAGACCGTTGGGTCGATCCGAGCCGGAAAGGAACCCGCACCAGAGCGTTTTGTTGAGCACGCGGCCGCTTTTCGGATCGAGATGAATGATGTGCGCGAGGCTGAGCACGCCTGCCCCCCAGCTCGAAAATCCGAGCCCCTTCTTGCCGACCGGCGTGTCGATGTCGCGAGGCATTCGTTCCAAGACCGTGTTGCCGCCGTCCGACCAACCGACTGCGTAAAGCGTGCCGTCGGCCGCGTAGTGCATCGCGTTCTTACGGAACGAGGAATCGGAAACAAGCCGATATTTGTCCGTTCCGACTAGCTTCGAATCCCACTTATAAAGATCGAATCGTATCTCGCCATCAGGGTTGACGATACCCAACGTCGGTTGCCGCCACGGCTCGCGACCGGTGTGCGTGTTGCGATCGTAACCGACGACCCAGCTTCGGTCGGCCGGGTTGTATTCTCGCCGCCAACTATTGGTTCGCTGCGTTTGCACAACAGTGGCGAGTCGCCCGTCGGTTTCGAAAATATAGACGAGTCCGACGATCGCGTGGATGCGACCTTTCGGACCAACTCGCAGCTTCGGTCCCTTGTAGCTGTCGCTGAACTGGTAGGCCCAGACAATGTCGCCCGATCGGCCGTCGAGTTTGATCAAAAACGCATTGGGATTATCGTCCTGAGCCGGTTCGGCCGAGACGTCTTTCGCGTCGACCAGGGCGGCGAACTTGGATCCGACCTTGCCCGTTATGTAGACGTCGCCCTGCGCGTCGACTTCCAGATCGGTAATGGCGGCCGACTTCCACGGGAAGCGGACCAACCGTGTGCTGCGTTTCAGGTCGGGCGCGAGCCAAGCGACGAAACCGGTTGCGGCGTCGGCACGCCAATTGGGATAAATGGTTTTCCCTTTGCTGTCGGTCTTTGCTTCGATAGGCTCGGGTGCGGGCGTATCTTTACCGAGGACTTTTTCGCTGCCCGATTTGGTTAGCTTCGGACCGAGTGACGAACCGGCGACGACGACCGAGCCGTCTGGCAGAAATCCACCGCCGCAGAGCCACTCCGTTCCGGCGCCGCCAAAGAGCGTGGCCGACTCGATTTTCACGGGCTGACTCGGCTGGTGATATTGTTCGGTGTAGTTATGAAACCGGTTGGCCGCAGCCGTGTCGGTGATGAAGACGCAGGATATGATGAGAGCGAGGAGCAGAAGTCGTTTCATTGAGTATCTCCGTTGCGCAATATAGATGCTTTTCAGCCAAGTGCGGACAACTTCCTACCCGGATTATAGCCGCCCGGTTTTGGGGACCACAAGCTGTGTCAGGTGGGAAATCATCAAAGGCAGTGTTTTAGCAGTGCACGTGCGTGCAGTTCTTATCGGCCGCAATATCGACCATTTCGTAAGAATGTTCGCTGTTTGGCCCTATTTAGGCGCTGGGATCGGCCAAATGAAAAGTTTTTTCAAAAAACTTGGCCGGTCCGTCGGCGGGGCGGCAATTCACCTTAGTGGAGAGCGATCAACTACGGAAACGCGAGTTTCCGACCCCTCATTCACAAAGGAGAAAGTCATGAAACGTTTTACGAAACTGAGCTTTGTTGCTCTGGTAGTTACCATCATCTGGACGACGATCGATCAGGCGACTGTTTTCGCCCAGATCGGCGTCCTCCGTGCAAATGTGTTGCGACCGCAGGCCTCGATTGGACAAGCCCAGGGGGCGACCTTTAAGCAGCCGACGATTCGCAGCATGCAAGCCATTGGACAGCCTCAAGCGTCGCAACTGCCGACCCTTCGCGGCGTGCAGGCGATTCAGCCCGCGCAGTCGGTTCAGCTGCCGAGCATCCGTAAGCCGTCGATGGGCGTGCTCAAACCGCAGCCACCGGCGCAGCAGCTTCCGACGTTCAAACCCAATCTGCCGACCCTTCAACCGGCGTTGCCAACATTCCGACCTGCACAGCCGACGTTCAAGCCGGTCATTCCGCCGGTCCAGGGATTCAAGCCGATCGCACCACCCGTGCAACCGCGAATCCCCTCGCTACTTAAACTCAACCTTCATGTTTGCACGAAGCCTTTCGTGCTCAAAAAGGTAACACCCGGTCAGCTTATGCCCGCCGGTGTCAATCAAAGCGTTGAGAAAGCCGTAAGCGGTGCGCAGGTTCAGGTCGTTTACAAGACCAACGGTCGCGTTGTCGCTTCGGGAACGACCACCAGCCACGGTGCGTTCGCCACGCAACTGAAGCCGGGCACGTTCAAGATTATCGTTAACAAGACCGGCTTCGAGCGAAGCGAAACCTACGTCACGCTCGACAAGTTCAACCGCATGCATAAGATCGTCTTAAAGCCGCGACCCGTCTTGCAACCGCATCCGGTCGCTCAGCCGACGCTGGCGCTCCGCGTTACCGCGCCGCTCGGTCTTAGTTCCGCACTGACCAAGCGTGTTGGTGGTGGAATCATCCCGGCCGGTGTTATTCCGGACGTCGACCGACCGGTTCCGATGGCGGCGATCAAGATCACGAAGAAGGGAACGTACACGATCGTCGATTCGGGCAAGACCGACAGCAATGGTGTTTACACGACGCGACTGCCGCAAGGAGCCTACGCAATCTATGTTATGAAAACAGGTTTCGTGCAAAACGTCTCGGTCGTTTCGCTTGCAAGCGGCGGCCTGAAGAAGCATATCATTTTGAAGCCGAATCCCGACCGCGCGGTTCCCGTTCCGCCGCGAGCTCCTCGCGTTCCGCTGCCGCGACCGAATCCCAGTCCGCAACCGATGCCCGGCTTCGCGCCTGTCAATCCGCTGCCGGACTCGATTCGCGACCGCGTAGAGAAGGCGCCTGGAATCGTTCTGATTTCGCCCAACGGTGGCGAGACGCTTGTGCCCGGTCGAGTTCATGAGATCCGCTGGATCGAAGACGACGGCGTCGGCCTGCCGATCATCTCGGTGATGAAGGGTGGGGCGATCGTTAGGGTATACGATAGCAGCGAAGTCTACGGAACGCGAACTTCGGCCGGTTGGCGCTGGAGCTGGACGGTTCCTCGCGATATCGAACCGGGCGACGATTATAAGATCCGTCTGGAAGCGACCGTCACGCCCGACGATCCCTCTTTTGCCCCTTACACGACGACGGAAATGAGTAACGACTTCTTCACCATCGCTAACGAAGGTATCACGATCCGCGGTCCGCGAGAGCGAGACACGGTCTATGTTACGCAATCGGAGTTGCTCAGTTGGACGTCGGTTGGATTTACCGGAAACATTCGAATCATCCTTTGCCCCGAGGGCACGGAATCGGCCGTCCATGTTCTAAAGGAATCGGTTCCTTCGAACGATCGTGGACGTTGGACCGTCGGTCTCGGTGAAGGCCGCGGAGCGAACCGCCCAATCGAACCGGGCCGGTATTATATCCGAGCAATGTCGATCACCGATCACACGATCTATCACGACACGCCAGTATTCACGATCGCGCTTCCGGACCTTCGTATCACGGCTCCGACGGACCCGGGCTACACGCTTCGCGCGGACGAGCGACAGCGAATCGCTTGGACGGCATCGCGAGCGATGGGTGATTATGACATCGAACTGTGGATGGGTGACGTGAATTTGGCAACGATCGCACGTGACGTTCGTATCGGAGCCTTAAGCCACACGTCGACTTGGTTCCCCGACCCTCCTGGCATGACCGGATCGTTCCCGGAATACCTTCGCAACGTTCATGTTCGACTCGTATCGAAAACGGTTCCTTGGTTCCACGTCGACGGTGAAAATACGTTCGACATTTACTACGACTGATATACCATCGGACGAGGCGGCCCGTCGGTTACGATCCGGCGGGTCGCTTCTTACTAGAAGGCAGAAGTCAGCAGGCAGCAGGCAGTGGGGATAGGACAATGCTTTACGGTGAATCGAACTCCTTAACCCAAACGTTGATCAAGATCCTTTGTGACATGAACCTTCGACCTTGTCGATCTCACACTGCCTGCCGCCTGCTGACTTCTGCCAACCGACAACTCCAACTATTAATATAGGAGACGGAACGATGAAAATCTCGATGCTTGAATACTTACTGATCGGTTTTTTGATGTTCGGCTTGATGGCAATAATGACCGACATTAGCGAAGGGCAGGGGATCATGTTAAGGCGAGCGGCTCGAATGGCGACCGGCCATGCGGTCAATCAGGCGACGAAGAATATTCCGGCGCCCTATCGCGGTGTGACGCGTGCGGCGATCAATCAGCAGATCGCAGCAACCGGACAGCGGTTCGTGCAGTCGCAAGCTGGAATGCGTATGCCCGGTCGTGTACCGACACCCGCGCTTCGTCCGGCCGTGCCGCAATATCAGCCGCAGTATCCCGATCCGCAACGATACCAGGAGCAGCCGTACGCTGAAACGAGTGCGAGCGAAATGGTACCTCGCAGACAGCAGTTCGAGACGCGGTACGAGGGTTCGATTTGGTACCTCCAGTACGACGGACTTTGGTATCGCGAGCGTGGAACGGTTACGCCTGCGGATGATTATTTCTTCCTGAACTACGAGTCGACCGCCCCGGCCGTGATGCGACTTCTTCGTGACGCGGGCTACGACGGTCGACCGGCGACGGACGATCGGCAGGTTTGGGAAAAGACGCGACAGGTCTGGGATTTTCTGCGGACCAATGCCCGTGCACAGCGACCCGATGAGCGGGTAAATTTACGCGGCGACGGTTGGCCGTCGATCGAGGAGCATGCAGCGTTCTACCAGCGAACGGGCGATGTCGCCTGGGCGGCCTGTTTTTCGAAGGCGCATCTGTTCGCGAACCTGCTGGGGCGGATGGGAATTCCGCGCGATCGGATCCTCGTCGCGACGGCCCATCATACCGAAGGCGGTGCGCCGCCGACCGCTTCACACGTCTTCGTGTTGCTTTATGTCGGCGACCGATGGTATTATCTCGACCCGACCGCGTGTTATGCCCAATCGATGCCGACATTCGATCGCCGACATTCGATCGGTACCCTAGCGTCGGTTGATTACCGACATCCGTTCCAAGTGCTGCAGCTTCCCGGAGCGGCCGGTGGGGCGGTCCCGCTAATCGAAGATCTTCGCACCTTGGCACCTGTATCGACGATCCGATCGACTTACGAAGGATGGCGATAATCGCCCGTTAGCAGGGCCGACCCAAGCGTGGTACCATTTCCCAAGTCGCGGCGAGTTTCTATTATGCCGTGGCTTGGGTTCTTTTATGGAGGAGTTGGCAGTTGACATTGAGGAGGAACGTATCAGATCTTTCCACGGACTACTGCCCACTGCCTGCTAGAAATACCGATTGATCGAAAGATGAACTTCCGCGTCGAACTGGCGATCGGACGCTTCCTGTAGCGGGAAGACGCCGGCGACGCGGATCGTTGTGCGGCGCCATAGCTCGGCGTGCAGACCGGCGGTCAGGTTGATCTGATCGTTTCGCCCGGCTGGCACTCCGAACTCGAAAACATCGCTTGCGATCTCTTCGCCGTACGTGTCGGCATCGTTTAGGGCGGTCGTGTAGTGGGCCTCGATGATCGCTGCCAGACCGGTCAATCCGCTCGCGCATCGGTTGCGATAGAGCCAGTAGCCGCCGCCTACGTCGACGCGAAGCAGCGTCTGATCGTACCATGTGCCCGGCGGCGGAGGTGTGTTCAGCCCGGTATCGAACGTGATCCGGTTGCCGCACGTCGGCAGATCGATCTGTAGGATTCCGTTTTGGAACCACCGGTCGTTCTTACTCCGTGTGAAGCCGATGAAGGGCGCGATGAAGACGGCGTCGTTCGAGACGTTGGCCGTCACATTGTATGCCGTTGCCGAGACATCGCTACCTGTCGGAATGTCGACGCTCACACCGCCGCCGAGTGCGAATCGGCCGTTGGTCCAGAGCAGTCGTTTCAGTGCGATGTTCAGATTGCCGACTTCGCCACCCTCGACGCTTTGGACCGCACCCGCCTGATGATATTGACCGATTAGTGGCATGCGGACGTCGATCGACCAGACGCCGGCGCGTCCGAGTCGTTTTTCGAAGCCGAACAAATAGCGGTCGAGCGATTGGGCAATCGCCGGCTGACCGGTTCCGCCGGGCGTCGACACCATCACGTTTTGATAATGGTTGTAGACGAAGTAGGCGCGATCCATGGGGATCGGTTTATTGTTTTCTGCGATCTTCAGCCGTCGCGCGCCGCCGGCAAGTGGCAGATCGGCGAAACTGGTGAAGTTGCCCGTTACCGTCAGCCTTGCGGCCGGATCGAACTCGTCGCCGAACATGTTCGGAACGTGTGCCAATCGAAGTGTCGGGCCGCTGTAACCTTGCAGCGACGATCCGAAGAGGATCGGTCGCGGCCTCGGTCTTGTTGTCGTAGGCGACGGAACCGTCGGATCGGGCATCGTCGGGCCGGAAACTAACGGATCGGTTAGCACCGGATCGGTCACTGCTGGTCCGGGCGGCGTAACGACCGGAGGATCGGCTGTGCCGTCAACCTGCGCAAGCGCCGCGCTGTTCAGTCCACAAAACAAAACCGTAATATAGAGAATATAGCTACGAGTTTTCATTCGTCCGACCACTCTCTCTGCCCCAAAGAGTGAATTTCAGTATATGCAATTCGCGCATGCGAGTACTCAGTTGCGAGTCCGCGTGTATCAATTATATCGAACGGATCGAATGCGCCGGGCCAGGGAAAGTTCGTGGATCTTGGCCGGTTCAGGGAGGATTTAGAGCAGGTATGGTAAGATGCAACGGGTGAAATTCAATACGCTACTCGGGCAAGCCGTATTTGTAGAGCGTATCGTTCATCGTCGCCAAGTCTTTTTGATAGGCCTCGACGTCGGGATGTTTTTCGACCAGTCGCTCGAGGATCGCCCGGGCGGTCTTGCCATGCTCGCGGACTTGTTCGGTCTGACTAAGGTAGGCGGCCACCGAGCCCAGGTCGAGATGAATGCTCGCTAAGATCGACTGGTACTCGGGGATCTCGGGATTGTTTCGCGTCAATGTTTCTGCGATCTCCAACGCTTCACGATAGTATCTTTTCGCATCTTCTTCCTGCAGGTTGGTAAAGTAAATGGCGGCCAATATTCTTAGGCTCGAAATCAATCGAAGCTGATTGTTCAAATCGCGAGGTTCCCGCTCGCGGATGGATTTGAAGATTCGACTTGCAGAATCGAAAAGCCATTCGGCCGACGATTCCCCCTCCATTTCGCCGACGAGCGCGCCATGGTTGAAGTATCCCATTGCGGCATCTCGCAACGTCTCAATGTGATCCGGGTGCTCCCATAGAATCTCGTCGCGCAGTTCGTTCGCTTGTTTATAGTACGGTTCGGCTTTTTGAAAATTCCCTTCCATCTTGAACGCCAATCCCAGGTTCATCTTTGTATTGGCAAGTGTGCGAGCGGGCTCGATATCGTAGGGATCCATCGTGTGAAGCTTTTGACGAATTTCGAGCGCGGCCTTGAACGCGGTTTTCGCCGACTCGATTTTATTTCGCCGAGTTTGCGCGCGACCAAGTGCGTTTTGTGAATTACCCAGCGCTTCCAGACGTGTGCGATCTTCGGGCGTCGTCGCCAAGAGCGACATTTGCATTGCGACGGCCCGCTCGTAGTAGGGTAATGCTTCGGTCGGCGACTGGAGCTTTTCGGTAATTCGCCCGGCGCGGAAGTTCATCAACGCAAGTTCGTCACGTAGCGCCGGATCGTCAGCATGATCTTCGAGAAATCGCCTGTAATACTTGAGCGCCTCGGTAAGAAGCTCTTGCTGAAGCGGCTGCATGCCGGGCTGGTTCAGAAGCTTCTCTTCGCTGACGAGCGTAAAGAATCGATGAACGACATCGCGAGCGTGTCCTAGCGATCGCTCGCTTTTACCTAGTGCGATTTCCGCTTCGCCCAGCGCCGCCGACGTGCTGATGTAACCGTAGATACCGACCACGGCCGCAAGGAACAAAGCAAAGACCGTTGCACCGGCAAGCGACGCAACGACCGGATTGCGGCGGCACCAACGGTGGAATCGACCGATGCGCCCGACCGGTCGTGCGACGATCGGGCGATCCTCGAGGTATCGCTTCAAATCGTCGGCCAACTCGCCTGCCGTTGCATAACGCCGGTCCGGTTCTTTTTCGAGGCATTTCAGGCAGATCGTTTCCAGGTCGCGATCGATCGCGGCGTTAAGCTCGCGTGGCGGGACCGGCTGACTGTCGATCACCTGCCGGATCGTCTCGATCGGCGTCGCTGCTTGAAACGGCGGGCGACCGGTAATCGCGTGATAGAGCGTCGCACCCAGGCCGTAAACGTCCGCACAGCCCTTGATTCGCGACGAATCGACCGTCTGTTCGGGTGACATATAAGGCGGCGAACCCATTACCTCGCCGGCCGTGGTTAGCTCTTCGTCCGACTGGGCGAGCTTCGCCAGCCCGAAGTCGACCACCAACGGCCGATCGGTCGCCGCTTCGATTAAAATATTCTGTGGCTTCAGATCGCGGTGGAGCACTCCCTGATCGTGCGCTGCTTGCACGGCCTGTGCGATCGGCTGAAGATACTCGGCTGCCTGTCGGCCCGAGAGCGGACCGTCGCGTAAGATCTCACCCAAGCTCGCGCCTTCGACGAACTGCATCGAGTAGAACGGTTCGCTGTCGACTTGGCCGACTTCGTACACGGTCGCGATGTGGTCGTGCATCAGCTTCGCGGCCGCTTGCGACTCTTGGGCGAAACGGTCGAGCGCACTGGTCTGCGAGTCACGAGGCAAACTGTCGAGCCGATCACGACGAACGAGCTTCAGGGCCACGATCCGATCGGGCGTCTGCTGGCGTGCCTTGTAGACGACACCCATTCCGCCGCGTCCGAGCTCTTCGAGTAGCTCGAAACCGCCGAACGGTCCGGGACATTCGCGACCTCGTGCGGGCGGAATAATTTCGGCTGTGTCCGTTCCCTGAACGGTTGGTGTGTCTGCAATCGCGTGGAGCTTGACACGTAGCTCGGGGGCGGCCAGAAAGAGATCGTGAAACCGCTCGTTGAATTCATCAATCGTCGGGCCGCGACCGTTTTCGAACCGAGCGAGGAATTCCTGTTCAACCAAGCGGACAAGGATATGCTGATCGTCGAGTTGCGGGAATCGCTTGACGTATTGCTCAACACGCGGACCGTCTTCAGATGCTTTCCACGCTAGTTCGAGCTCGATATGAACGAGCTCTTCAAGCGTCGCAAGATATCGGGGATCGGACGACTCGGGCAGAAAAAGCTCGATCGGTTCGGGCCGACCGTCAAGCCAGACCGCCTCGAACCGCTTTCGCGCCGTCTCGTCGATCGATTCGTTGTGATCGCTGAAATCATTCATTCTTCAAGCATCCGGTGCATTTGCGACTCGATGCGGGCGAGGATTCGGCGGACGGTTCGTTCGGAACATTCCATTTCTCTCGCGATTTCCGTTTGACCGAGTCCCTGGAGCCTAAGCTCGACTAGCTGACGTTGTTCGTCGTCGAGCTGGCCAAGAAACGCTTCGAGCTCGTCGGCGATCTCGGCCGCTTCGTCGATTGCCGGTCCGTCGTCCGGCAGCGAGCGCAAGTCGGGGCGACTCTCGTCCGGCGTTGGCGCGAGTTGCTGCTCGCGATCGACCGACCGTTTGTCCCTCCGGTGGAAACGTGCCTTCTGCCGAACTTTGGTCACCGTGATCGCGCAGAGCAGCCGCCACAAGCTATCGCTATCGGCGAGCTCGAACATCCCCTTCTGCGCGCGGCGCCAAAACGTGCGACAGACCGACTGGACGACGTCGTCCGGACCCTCGCGTCTTTGCAGCCTCGCACCGAGATGACGCTCCGCCACGCGCACGAGCCGGTCGCCGTAAAGCTCCCAGAACTCGGCGGTCACTTGCGGGTCGCCCTGGACCAGTTTCGCGATCCACTCGCGCGACATCGGATCATCGGGATTTTCAGTCATTGGATCACCCTCGGTTTCCTTCCCGGGGATTAGTCATCATGGTTGATAGGACGTCGCCGAGTTATGCTTGCTCCCGCCCCCGCCGAGCTTATCTCGGTGGAGCGAAAGATTGGTAACTAAGCGAGTGTCCTTCTGTTTCACACGTTCGCAGCAGCCAGGCTTTGACTGGCTGCGGCGCATGGTTGTTTATGACTTGCGGTCTAGTTGTCAAACATCGCCCCGCCGGGATGGGCCCGACGGTGGCGGGATGGATAACAACATCATGCCGAGTTCAATCTACTCGCCCTGATAGCAAATGATCGATCCGTCTTCGGTCACCATCAGTAGCTGACCGTCGGCGGCGATCATGCCGTCGAACTTCGGGTAATCGGCGAGTTCGTATTCGGCCAACTTTTTGCCGTCCTTCTTCGAATAGACTTCCATAATGCCTCCGTGCTTGCCGGCCAACCAGTCGGCCTGCAGGCTCATCTTCTTCTGGAAGTCTTCCTCGTTCGAACGTCCCCACATCGTCTTTTCATCGACCACGTCACGGGGACCGGCGACGAAGAGCAGGTCGTCGGTCAGAACCATCGCCCGTGCCATGACTGCCGGTTCTTCGTGCAACCAGTTATAAGTCAACGCCGTAAGCGCCGTCATCGGCTGCTCGCGAAGCTTGTGCCAATCGACCGAATTGCGGACCAATGGCTGTGGCGCCGCAGGATATTTCCCTTCGGGCCATTTTCCTTCCATCCCGGGAACACCGATCTTGCGTCTCGGATCTTTCTCGGTACTGAAAAGTCGATACTCGCTGACCGATGTGTTACAGAGCAGTTCAGGATCGCGTCCGTAGCCGTAGACATTATCGTCGTCGATACAAAGGATTCGACCGCACGGAACTCGCTTGGGCGGATATTGGAACTCGGCCCAACCTTCGCCGGCCGCCCGACCGTAGATCCAGTACGTCCGCTGATGCCAACTATCGTCCAGGTACGAGATCGGCGAGAAGAGGTGGACTTCCTCGTCGTACTGTGTGTCGGGTCGTAGTGGCTTGATGCGAACTCGCTTACCGTCCATCGTAAACGTTTGCGATTTCATGTAAACATGCTTGCCGTCCGAGGAAAGAATATCGGGAAGCGCGACGGGCATGTGCTTGCCCGACATCAGGTCGTCGAGCTGTTGGTCCGTTCCGGGTACCGCGCGATCCATTACGTTTTCGGCGATCAGTTCGCCCGTCAGAGGTTCGAGGATAATCATCCGCAGACCGCCGTCGAGGAACATCGATCGACCGGCGACCGTGTAAAGCTTGCCGTCTTCGATGAGCACGCTACCGGCGAGCGGCCAAACCGACTCGAGCTGTCCGTAGGACATCGCTTGTCGATCGTTCGGTGCTGCTTGGAACTTCCACGCGAGCTCGCCGTCGGACGCACGCAGTGCGTAGACGTTTCCGTCCGCACAACCGAAGATCGCCAACCCGCGATAGAGCGTCGGTGAGGAATTAACGCGACCGCCTGCGATGAAGTGCCACGCCTCTTTGCCCGTCTTCGGGTCGAGCGCGTAGACCGTGTGTTCGTCGACCGCGCAGGTATAGATCAACCCGCCGCCGACGACCGGCTGACTCATCTTCGTGCCGAAGTCGGACTTCCACGTTTCTTTGATCTTGGCCGGAACCGTCGTACCCGCCGTACCGCTACGCGTATTGTCGTGACGGAAGGTCGGCCAATCGGCGGCTGTGTAAGTGACTTCCCCTTCCTCGCCGTACGCCGGCCCCATGGTCAGACGCTCGGCCGCGGGCGGAGCTTCGGAAGATTCGGCCGTGGGTGCCAAACCATTGAAACCGTTGAGCTTCGATTGGTAGTAGCACGCACAGGCGTGAGGTGTCGCGTAGACCAGACCATTGGCGGGCATCACGCCATAAACGCAGCCGCCGCGGACCCAGTGGTTGTTTTCCCACGTGTCGTCTTCCATATCGTACGTTTGGATTCCCATCATCGGCGGAAGCTGGTATCGCTGCGTCGCGCGACCCGGGTAACATCGCTGGTGGATGTAGAACGACTTGATCGGGTTGCTGATCGTTTCGACGATTTTGCCTGTACCAAGATCGTAGATCGTAAACGCTCCGTGGTTGCCTCGTTGGAGTGCCCAAATCCGGTCGCCAAGGATGTAGAAGTCTTCGAGACTGTAGTGACCCGACTTGGGTTTGCCTTTGATCGTCCATAGGATTTCGCCCGTCTCGGTCGAGATCACGGTGATATTTCCCATCGGCGAGAAGACGAGCTTGTCGTCCAGCAGAACGACTCGCGGGCCGGAGTAACCGGTCGGAATCGTTAGCATATCGCTCGTGTCGGCCGACCAGAGCTCTTCGCCCGTCTTTCGGTCCAGACCGATCATCGCACTGCCGTCGAGATAGCAAACCAGCTTGTCGTTGGCGACGAGCGTCATCGGCGCGACGGGCGTATCGCGCTGCCAAAGCACCTTGCCAGACGCGGCGTCGATCGCCATAAGCTTCTGCTCGCCCGTGGCGCTGTTCCATGCGAACTTGCGGCTCGCCCGGTCACGTTCGCTCCAGCAATTCGCGTTTTGTTGGGCATAATCGCACAACTTGCGATCGGTATCGACCGAGGCAAGAACAACGCCGTCTTCGACGATCAGCTCGAACGTCGAGGCCGTTCCCTTGTACTCTTGGACGACTTCGCCCGTGGAGGCGTCGAGACAAAGTATATCCTGGCCGATGCCCGGTGCGATGTAGACTCGATCGCCGATAGCCACCAAGCGTCGCGGCAGCCAGCCCGGTCCGCTTTTGAGCGGGAACAGGGCGTTCCACCAATCTTTAAGCGATCGTTTCCAAAGTACCGTGCCGTTAAAGGCATCGCGCGCCGTCAAGATCATGTTCGTCGGAAGCTGGATCGACTCGGTCGGACCTTCGTCCATCACGTAGAAGACCTTACCGTTGGCCGAGACCATTGCCTGCATGCTGGCCGTGTGCTCGTGACTTCGAGCCCAGAACGGTCCGCCTTCCCATCGCATTCCCTTGGGCGGTCCGGCAATGACGTCGTCCGAAACCGAAGTCCCCTGCGGATCGTAAAGATAGTGTGTCCAATCGGCGATATCTTTAGGCCAAGCCTTGACCGTCTTTTTCCACTTGCCGCCGTCCTTGATCATCGCGACTCCGCCAGGGCAGAGAACGCGGTTGATTTCGTCGAGTGTGATATCGCCCAACTGTTCGGCAATGACGAGGTTGACCAGGCTGTCGACGTAGGGCAGTGAGCAGTCCTCGATCAGCTCGGCCGAGACCGTGCCGCCCAATCCGAGCATAGAAATCTTCTCGCGTGTTGCGGTAATGTTCGCCTTTTCGGTGTCGAGACCTTGTACGACCATCGAGTCGTACATCCCGAGCTCCGTCGTCAGCGAACCATCGCCACAACCGATGATCGCCACAACCCCGCCATCGATTCCGGCCGTCGCCAAAATCTCTTCAGCCGAGTCCGCCATCACCGGCGAGATCGCCATCACCACCACCATCAATGCCCAAAGTGCCCGTCTCATTATAGTCTCCTTCGTCTGTAAGAAATCGTCGCGCGACAACTTGTCGATATTATTCCTATAATCGTAGCATTTTATATATAGCATGTCCAGTGAAACGGTACCGTCTCTGCGCTGGTTGCCTGTACGATATCGTGGGGGTGTCGATGCCCAGGCGGATCGTGGCTGGGCTGAATGTTCTAAATCACAAGAAAAACGAAAAGGGGCGAATCGAACTCCGCCCCCTTCATCGACTTATGTCAAAATTGTTTAGTTTTCCAATTCCGCGATTCGGGCATTAATTGTACTCAACTTCGCTTCGAGCGCTTGGCGGCACTTCAGAAGATGATCGAGCTGATCCTTTCCGCCAGTTCCACAACCACAGGACGTTTGTCGCGATTGTCGATCTTCCGCCTTCGATTGATGCTTCGATCCACAACAGCAATTCGTATCTTTACACATAATCTCTTCTCCTTTTAATAAGTACATGCGTGACAACTAATGTATTGTCTCGAAAAATATATGGGGATCGCTCCCCACGGTTACAAACTCGACCCATCGTCTGTCGACAGATGGATGCCAAGTGTCTCCATAAATAGCGTGGACGCTTCTTTGACCTTGCCTGCATCGAGCGCGTAATGGACGCGATTTCCACGGCGGTCTCCGTGAACCAATCCTGCTTGGCGAAGGACTCTAAGGTGTTGCGATACAGCGGATTGCGACACGTCAAGCCTTGTCGTCAACGCACCGACACATAGTGGATGCGACGACTCGGCCAGCAGTTTCACCAATCGCAGCCGGGTCGTATCCGATAAGATGCGGAACAGTTCCGCCAATAGCTTTGGGTCGTCAGGCATCGCCAACCTCCATTAGTAGTTGCTAATACTCTAATGAGTCGGCGATTTACCGTCAAGAGCTTTAACGCAGTAAAGTCGAAAACCTCCGAGTTATGCTTTTCGTTTCTTTCTTGACAAAGTAGGCGCTTGTGGCGATGATAGTTATATCGCTCTGGATCCGATTCCCCCGAAATGACATAAGTCCCTACGAGGCAATAAGATCCACCGGCCAGGGGCGATTACGGAACATCTCTGAAAGGGCACCAAACGTGGAGTAGGCGTCGATGCACAGGTATTGCCCACCCGCTTTTCTTTTTACGATTCTTGCATTTCTTGTGCTTAATAGCCGGAGCGATTCCGCGGAAAATAATCCGCCGGATCAAGATGTGTCGATTCGCGTTATATGTCCGGCGATCCAAGAGGAAGAGAGTCGGCAGTCGAATTATATGGGTGAAAACACCGCGACAATCGAGCTTGTCGTGGCTGGACGCGTCGAAAGTGTCGAGAAGCGGGAAGATGAATCGCCCGCCTGCACGGTACGCGTCGAGCGTGTTCTATACGGAAGCACGAGCGAAAAAACGATTCGCTTCCCGTCGTATTGGGACGAGGAGAACAAGGAGTTACAGTTCTTTTCTTTTCAGCCTGCCCTGATTCACGGCGATCCGGAACAGGCAGCATCTTTCAAATACGAGTTGCGGTATCCGACACCCATCTCTGAAGAGCGTGCAATAGAAGCGCTGGCAGCGGTGCGACTCGATTACCATGTATTGTCCGCCAAAGCGATTTTTATCGGTAAAGAAACGACCGATATGGACGAAGGTGTGCAAAAGGTTGAAGTCATCAAGCCGATTAATGGGCAATCCCCTGGTGTCGGTGAGACGGTTAACATAAAGATCGGCGACTACCTACCTCGCCGGCAGCCGATGATCTATCTGGTGAAATCCATCGACAAGGAGCCGGTCTACCAAGGCGGCATGATGTGTTACGGCCAGTTTCCACTGGAAGAGGCATCCGCGAACGATCAGTCGCCACTCGTCTATCATATCACGACGCGATTGCCTGTCGAGTGCGAACCGAACGTCCGTGCCGCGCTGGCTCGACGTGATGAATATCCAATTGGTGATCCGCACTACGACTTTTACGGCGAACCGATTCGCGACCAGGAGATCTTCTTCCGGGGAAGCGTCGAAGAGGCAATCGATCTACTCGGATCGCAAAGCGAGCCCGCGACGATTCTTGGCGCTAGAGCGTTAACCCTCAACATCGACCGGGCGTATGACAATATCCTCGCGACGATCGAGCGTGAAATGTACGAACAAGCGGAACCTTGTGAAAAGCGTTTTGGCAAGCTCAAGAATATGATCACGATGATCGCCCGGTCCGAGCGCCCGACGATTGAAGCCGATCTATCGAGGCTGATTGATAAATATATCGCCCATATTGCTACGAATCCGGTCGAGCCGCCCGCCGTGAAGCGAGACAATCGTCGTTTTTATTTCTATACCGAATCTCATTTCGACGATGTCAATCACTCGCTGTCGTGGCTTCTTCTTGGACTTCGCTCTGAAACGATAATGCAGCGTTACGCGGATCGGCTGCTGAAGCTTCGCGATGAGGCATGCGGTCGGTGGAAGGACGAGGTTCAAACGGCGCTCGACGCGCTACGAATCGAAGACTCGATCGAATTAACAACCGCCGTCGAGCGGATGTGCGGTACCGAGCCGTTACGTTCCCCGCCGGTTCCCGCTACCACCGATGGGAGAGATATCGGATGTTTTACGATCAGCAGCGACGGTCGTTTGCTAGCAACCATGAATAATGCGGCCTATGGGAACAATGGGATATCCGTCTGGAACTTGCCCGAGCTTACACCTCGACAAACGATCGATTTCCCGTGTGCGAGAGACTTTCTGTTTTCATCCGACAGTAAATTCCTTTACGTTGCGGGCTCAAGGAAAATCGGGCGGATCGATCTAAAGACCGGCCGACCCGATCGAACGTTTAACGCGCCGCGTCCTTTTTATTCCACGCTGTCGCTCTCTCACGACGGCCAAACATTGGTCGCCAGTGCTGATGCGAGCAAAAACCGTTATGTCTACATCTGGGATGTCGAATCGGGCGAACTCGTACGAACGCTTCTCTATACCAGCAGCATGTATCAATCGGATCGATTTCATTTCGCGCCGAAAAAGAAAATCCTCTTATGGAAGAAACCGAAGAAGGGCGATGCGGCTGATGACGACGATCACCGTCCAGGTTGGACGTCGCAGGTCTATTCCCAAGAAAAGTACGATACATTCATGGTTTCTTCGGCAGATAAATACTCGACCGTTACGATGCTTCCTTTCGAAAAATTTCCCCGAGTGGCGACGTTCACGCCCGACGAACGGTTTTTGCTAACCTTCGAGTTTCGGTGGAATAAAGAAACCGAGAAAAGCACCTGCTATCTTTGTGTTCGAGAAGTCGACCAAGGATTTCGGTTGGTGCGAAGCGTGAAGTTTTCCCGGTATCACGACGGCATGGAGTTTTCAGCGGATGGAAAGTATCTCGTGCTTTCTCATGAAAGTGGACCGTCCGAGGTCCGTAGCTTTCCTGACTTCAAGCTGATCAAGCAGTTCGACGCGGCGTTCAAGTATGCCGCTTTTTCGCCCTGCGGAGAGTGGATGGTCGCAACCGAGAAATATCTTCCCGTTCCGCGGCTCATTCGCACGAGCGATTGGACGGAAGTCAAGCCCTACGTCGGGCATTCGGACCGGCTTACACATATTCGTTTCTCGCCGGATGGAAAAACGGTGCGGACGGTCGACAAACAGGGTGAGTTGATCCATTGGAATGCGGAGACAATGAAGCCGATCGAGCAGTTTTGTTTGCCCGACGGTTACAGGATTATATCGGTCCGACCTTCGGACGGTCGTTACGCGCTCACCTTTCTGCCGAAAAAGACTGGCTCGATCATTTCGTTCAATGACCCCGACACTTCAAAGCCAGCACGAATCGTCGACCTTCACACGGGCAAAGTTGCAAGTGAATTCAAAGAGTCTGTCCATTGGAATTACAATAGTACGCAGGTGCATTGGATTGCAGATCGTGAATTGCTGATTTCCGCGGACGGTCACTGGTGGCGATTCGATTACATCGAGGGGAAAGTCTCGGCTTCCGGAGAGATATCTTGTGGCGAAGAGAACGAGCTCTACAACGGTTGTGGCGAAATCACCAAAGACGGGCGATCGATTCTTTACGCTGGCGGCGATTATCGCGGTGGTAGACTTGAAGCGATACGAGCCGACGTCGAAACGATGACCTCTACGCAGATCGGCGAAATCGTGCCCCGGCGTCATTGGCCCAAGGGCGGTTTTGGTTTGGTGCCCGACGGGAAGCATTTTTATATCGGGTCGTACATTTACGATCGGCAGACGCTCGAACGCGTTTCGTTCGTCGATTTCGGCGACGAACGGATTCTCGCGCAGGCGTTTAGCCCGGACGGGAGCCGGTATGCGGTGGTGATAGGCACGCGGATTCATGTCGATTTTACCGACGAAGGGCAGCTCGGTTTTTACGACCAGCAGACGAAGAGCATTGTGCGGATTCACGACACGCTGACCGGCCGGACACTGTTTACAATGCCCGCGCCAAGCCGTTTCAGTAATCGCATGACGTTTTCGCCTGACGGTCGGCGGCTTGCGATCGCCGGTGCTGACGGCCGAATCGAAGTCTGGCCGCTACCGACTGCCGAAACCGCTGTCAGCGATAAGCCTTAAGGATTTCCTTTGTCTTTCGCTTCGTATTTAACGATGCTCCCGTCGATTTGCGAGAAGTAGAGAGCGTCGCCGCCGGCCGACATGCCGTCGAATGCGGGGAAGCTTTCCAGTTCGTACTGCGCGAGCTTGCGACCGTCGACGGCCGAGACGACCCACAGCAGACCACCACGCTTGCCGAGCCACGCCGCGTTTTGCTCGGCAAGCTGACGGTTGATGTCGTCGTCCCTGCCGGGCAGGAAACCGAGCATCGCCGTTTCGTCGGCCACGTCGGGTGGACCCGCGATGAAGAGATTCTCGCCGCAAAGCGTCATCGCGTTGACCAGCAGCGGAAGCGATTCCAACTGCCAATGAACCTTCAGGCTGCCGATCTTCGCGGCCGACGATTTTTCGCCTCGTCGTGCGCGCTTGCGATCATCGGCCGAAGGAACCGCAGCAGCGGTCGACTCTTTATCGCACGCGTAGAGCGTGTAGGTCGTCCGTGGATGAAGCATATTCCCGAGCGGATCACTACGGAAGGCATACGCACGTGTGTCGTCGAGCACCATGATCCGTCCGCAGGGATTGCTCTTTCGCGAATTGGCGTAGGCGCCCCAACCCTCTCCGCACGTCGCACCGTAGATCCAGTACGAGCGATGATACCAGACGTCGTCGAGCAGACCGGTTTGGCAGAACAGATGCTTGCTGCCCTGGGCGTCGCGGTCGGCGGGCGAAATGCCCAGCCGCTTTCCTTCGAGGGTGAACTTCTGCGACTGCATGTAGACGTGCTCGCCATCGCACGAAAGGATATCGACGTTGGCCGTGGGCATATACTTCTTCGCGATCAGCGTCTGCAGGTTCTTGCCCGTCTCGGGATCGTTCTCGTCCATGATATTTTCCGAAATCAGCCGACCCGTCTTTGCGTCGAGCCGCACCAGTCGCAGGCCGCCGTCGAAGAACATGTTGCGACCCGCCAGTGCGTAGACGACGCCGTCGTTTACAATCACACTGCCGCTGACCGGCCAGGCCGATTCGACCTGATCGTAGGAGACGATCCGTTTTATTCCCTGCGCGACCTGGTATCGCCACGCGAGCTGTCCATCAGCTGCGTCGAGGCAATAGAGCCCCCCGTCGGCCGAGCCGAACAGCACCGTGCCGTCAAGAAGCGTCGGTGCCGAATCGATTCGCCCGCCGGCAGTGAACTGCCACGCAATTGTGCCCGATTCGGAGTCGATCGCGTAAAGCGTGTGGCGATCGACGGCGGCGACGAATACTTTCCCGCCGACGATGACCGGTTGCGTGAGTTTTCCTCCGAGCTCGACCTTCCACGCAGGTTTCAAGTCGGCCGAGAGCGGCGCCGGATTGAAGCCGCTGCGAGTCGCATCGCGACGGTACATGGGCCAATCGGCGGGACTGTCGGTCGACGCTTTCCCGTTGGTTACTTTCTTGTAAGCGGGACCCTTTATAAGACGCTCGGCCTCGGGTGTGATCGGCTCGGCCTCGGGCGATTTTGGTGCCAGAGCGCAGAAGTATTCCAGCTTCGACTGGTAGTAGCACGCACACGAGTCTGGCGGCTTATACATCATGCCGTTGCTAGGCATAATGCCATAAATGCAACTGCCGCGAACGAAGTTGTTGATGTCGACCCGGTCGTCGCCGACCCGATAGAACTCGGTCCCCATTCCGTTGGTCATGATGTATTTGGTCGTCGCCCGGCTGGGGTAACATCTGGGATGCATCGGGAACCCGGGCAGATTCTTGGCGACGAAGTCTTTAAGGATTTCGCCCGTTTTCAGATCCATGACCTTAAAGTGCGTTCCGCCTTCCTGTGGCTTGCCCGTGTTGACGGACCAGATCACACCGTCGATCACAAAAAGATCTTCGGGGCAATGATGGCTCGTCTTCATCAGCGAGCCGTTCCAGAGCAGCGATCCGTCATTGGCGTCGAAGGCTGAAAGCTTTGTGCCCGCTGCGAAAAGGAGGACACCGTCGGTGTAAACGACGCGCAGCGTTCCGCCGGTCGGTACGCTTTTGATACTCGGGCCCGTCGTGGTCCAAAGCTCTTTTCCCGTGGCGCGGTCGACGGCGATCATGCTCGTGCCATTATGATAGAAGACGCGATCGACACCGACCGTTAGCGTTAGCGGAGCGACCGGAGTGGTTTGCTTCCAGAGCACGCGGCCCGAGTCGGCTTCGATGGCGGTAACGATTCGTTTCGGATGTTCGGGTTTCCAGGCCCAGCCGCTGCTGGCGCGACCGATCTCTTTATAGCCGGTCGACTCGGCCGTGTAACCGACGGGTGGAATATCGGGATCGACCAACAGGTAGAGCACGTCGTCGGCGAGTAAGATTTCCTGCGTCGGTTTTGTGTCTTCATAGGTTTGGATGAGCTCGCCCG
>Ga0180430_10001546_pt1 | contig 22189 bp, 18 predicted proteins | sample SS_ome_9_FD_132999 | JGI IMG/M metagenome (GOLD analysis project Ga0180430, IMG submission 132999) | Hypersaline lake sediment archaeal communities from the Salton Sea, California, USA - SS_1_S_2 metaG | ecosystem: Environmental > Aquatic > Non-marine Saline and Alkaline > Hypersaline >... | reverse complement strand
TTCGGCACGCCCGGCCAGCGGGACTGGCTGGACCGGACCCGGGCGGGCGAGGCGATCGCGGGCTTCGCGCTGACCGAGCCGGCCTCGGGCTCCGACGTGGCGGCCACGGCGACGGTGGCGGAGCGGGTGCCGGGCGGATGGCGGCTTTCGGGCGAGAAGACCTGGATCTCGAACGGCGGGATCGCGGATGTCTATGTCGTCGTGGCGCGCACCGGCGAGGCGCCGGGGGCGAAAGGCCTGTCGGCCTTCCTGATGCCGGCGGATTCGGCCGGGCTGACGGTCGCCGAGCGTCTGGACGTGATCGCGCCGCATCCGCTGGCGCGGCTCCGGCTCGACGGGGTCGTGTTGCCGCAGAACGCGCTGATCGGCCAGCCGGGCGCGGGGTTTCGCCAGGCGATGGCGGTGCTCGACCATTTCCGCCCCACCGTCGGCGCGGCGGCGCTGGGCATGGCGCGCCGGGCGCTGGACGAGGCGCTGGCGCGGGTCACGGCGCGCCGGGTCGCCGGGCAGGCCCTGGCCGAGTTGCAGATGGTGCAGGGCCACCTGGCCGAGATGGCGCTGAAGATCGATGCCGCGGCGCTTCTGGTCTATCGCGCGGCCTGGGCCAAGGATGCCGGCGCGGCGCGGATCACCCGCGAGGCGGCGATGGCCAAGCTTTACGCGACCGAGGCCGCGCAGGAGGTGATCGACGCCGCCGTGCAGCTGTTCGGCGGCGAGGGGGTGCGCGCCGGCGGCGTGGTCGAGGGGCTGTACCGCGAGATCCGGGCGCTCAGGATCTACGAGGGCGCGAGCGACGTGCAGAAGCTGGTGATCGCCCGCGCGGCGCTGGCGGAGGCGGCGCGATGAGCTGGCCCACGTCCATCGCGGTGGAGTTTCGGCATTGCGACCCGGCCGGGATCGTCTTTTTCCCGCGCTATTTCGAGATGGCGAACACGGTGGTGGAACGGTTCTTCGCGGCCGAACTCGGCCGCTCCTTCGCGGCGATGATCGCGGGCGGCAACGGCAGCCCGACGGCGCGGATCGCGGCCGAGTTTCACCGGCCCTCACGTCTGGGCGACGTGCTGGACTTCGATCTGGCGGTCACCCGGATCGGCCGGACATCGGCGGCCTACCGGGTGCTGGGCCGCTGCGGCGGCGAGGGGCGGCTGACGGTGGAGGCGGTGCTGGTCTGGACCGATGCGTCCGGCCGGCCGGCGCCCTGGCCCGCCGATCTGCGCGCCGGGCTGCACAGGCATCTGGAAGGGGGTGGCGATGGCTGAGACACCGCACGAGATCCTGCATCCGCGAAACTGGAAGCCGGCGAAGGGCTATGCCAACGGCATCGCCGCGCGCGGCCGGATGGTGTTTACCGGTGGGCTGATCGGCTGGGACGGCGACGAGCGCTTCGTCTCGGACGATTTCGCGGCGCAGGCCGGGCAGGTCTTGAAAAACATCGTCGCGGTGCTGGCCGAGGCCGGGGCGCGGCCCGAGCATCTTGTCCGGCTGACCTGGTACGTCACGGACAAGCGCGATTACCTTGCCGCGCTGCCCGAGCTTGGCCGCGCCTATCGCGCGGTGATCGGCCGGCACTACCCGGCGATGGCGCTGGTGCAGGTTTCCGCGCTGGTCGAGGACCGCGCGAAGGTCGAGATCGAGGCGACCGCGGTGATCCCGGAGGAGGAGGCATGAGCCGGATGGCGCTGGGGCCCTCGGCCCATGTCGACAGTTTCGCGCGCGACAACCTGCCGCCGGCGGACGCCTGGCCCGAGATCCGGCTGGAGGGCTTCGCCTATCCCGAGCGTCTGAACGCCGCGGTCGAACTGACCGACCGGATGGTAGAGGAGGGGTTCGGCGACCATGTCGCGCTGATCGGCAACGGCCGGCAGCGGACCTACAAGGAACTGTCGGACTGGACGAACCGGATCGCCCATGCGCTGGTCGAGGATCATGGCGTGAAGCCGGGCAACCGTGTCCTGATCCGGTCCGCCAACAACCCGGCGATGGTGGCCTGCTGGCTGGCGGCGACCAAGGCGGGGGCGGTCGTGGTCAACACCATGCCGATGCTGCGCGCGGGCGAACTGGCGAAGATCGTCGACAAGGCCGAGATCGGGCTGGCGCTGTGCGACACCCGGCTGATGGACGAGATGGTGACCTGCGCCAAGGGATCGCGTTTCCTGCGCGCGGTCGTGGGGTTCGACGGTACCGCCAACCATGACGCGGAACTCGACCGCGCCGCGCTGGGCAAGCCGGTGCGGTTCGATGCGGTCGACACCGGGCGCGACGACGTGGCGCTTCTGGGCTTTACCTCGGGCACCACGGGCGATCCGAAGGCGACGATGCATTTCCATCGCGACCTGATGATCATCGCCGACGGCTACGCGCGCGAGGTTCTGAAGGTCACGCCGGAGGATGTCTTCGTGGGTTCCCCGCCGCTGGCCTTCACCTTCGGCCTGGGCGGGCTGGCGATTTTCCCGCTGCGCTTCGGGGCGGCGGCCTGCCTGCTGGAAAACGCCAGCCCGCCGAACCTGATCGAGATCGTCGAGCGCTATCGCGCGACGGTCTGCTTCACCGCGCCCACCGCCTACCGGCTGATGCTGAAGGCGATGGGCGAGGGCGCCGACCTGTCGAGCCTGCGCGCCGCCGTCAGCGCCGGCGAAACCCTGCCCGCGCCGGTCTACGAAGAATGGATGCAGAAGACCGGCAAGCCGATGCTGGACGGGATCGGCGCGACGGAGATGCTGCACATCTTCATCAGCAATCGCTTCGACGATCATCGCCCCGCCTGCACCGGTCGGCCGGTCACGGGCTACGAGGCGAAGATCATCGGCCCCGACGGGGCCGAATTGCCGCCCGGTGAGGTCGGCCGGCTGGCGGTGCGCGGGCCGACCGGCTGCCGTTACCTCGCCGATGACCGGCAAAGGGGCTACGTGCAGGACGGCTGGAACATCACCGGAGACGCGTTCCGGCGGGACGAGGCGGGCTATTTCCACTTCGCCGCGCGCAATGACGACATGATCGTGTCGTCGGGCTACAACATCGCCGGGCCGGATGTGGAGGCGGCGCTGCTGGCCCATCCCGAGGTGATGGAATGCGCCGTGATCGGCGCGCCGGACCAGGACCGCGGCCAGATCGTCGAGGCGCATGTGGTGCTGGCCGAAGGCGTGGCGGCAGATGCGGCGACGGCGCTGCGCCTGCAGGAGCATGCGAAGGCCACGATCGCGCCCTACAAGTATCCGCGCCGCGTGGTCTTTGCCACGGCGCTGCCGAAGACGGCGACGGGCAAGATCCAGCGGTTCCGGCTGAAGGCCGGCGGCGGCGCGGGCTAGGTCCGGCCGGGCGCGGCCCGGCGTTCAGATCTCGCCGGTGTCGAGCACCGGCGCGGCATCGATATCCTCGGCGTCCAGCATCGATGCCACCCGTTCCAGCGCCGCGATCAGGGCGGCCTGTTCCCAGTCTTCCATCGTCGAGAACTTGCGCACGAAGCGCTGCTGCAAGGGATCGGGGGCATTGGCGATGGCCTGCCGGCCCTTCTCTGTCGTGACGATGTTGGTTTGCCGCCTGTCGGTCTGCGAAGGTTCGCGCACCACCATCCCCTGCCGCACCAGCCTGTCGACCAGGGCCGTCACCGTGGCCTGCGATATCCGCATCCGCTGCGCGATCTCGGTCGCGGTGCACTGGCCCCTGGCCGCCACGATCTGCAAGGCCCGGAACTGCGGCGCGGTCAGCCCGACCGAGCGGGCCAGCTCGCGGCCGAACAGCTCGGTCGCGCGCAGGATCCGGCGCAGGGCGATCAGGCTGGTGTCGACACGATCCATGCGCGGATGCTGGCAGAGAGCCGGGGCGGGATCAATGGCGCGCGCCACGGCAGTTCAGTTCGAATATCGAAATGCCCGTGGTGGCCATCGGGCCGGAAATCAGCAAGACAATCCAATGAAAATAAGGATTTGACCTTGGGTGTTGCGATTTCTGCACCTGCATGATACTTAGTCTCTCGAAATAAATCGGAGGCATGACAGCAGATGCGACACGCACTTGAGTTCTTTCGGAAATCCACCCCCACGCTGCGCGAGCCCGTGGCGGAGGATGGCGCGGAGATCTGGGATCTTGTGCGCGCCTGCAAGCCGCTCGACGAGAACTCGATGTATTGCAACCTGATCCAGTGCGACCATTTCCGCGAAACCTGCGTGGTGGCCGAGCGGGACGGCAAGATCGTCGGCTGGGTTTCGGCCTATGTGCTGCCCTACGATCCCGAAACGCTGTTCGTCTGGCAGGTGGCCGTGGCCGAAACCGCGCGCGGCACCGGGCTGGGCCGACTGATGCTGGGCGACTTGCTAAGCCGCGCGGCCTGCCGCGGCGTGCGCCGCGTGCAGACCACGATCACCGCCGACAACGAGGCCTCCTGGGCGCTGTTTCGCCGGTTCGCCGAGGCGCGCGACGGCGATTTCGCCTTCCAGGCGCATTACACCCAGGCGCTGCATTTCCGCGAGCGTCACGAAACCGAATACATGGTCACCATCGACCTTGGCGAACGGATGCGCCGGGCCGCCTGAGGCCCGGCCGATGTGGCGCCCGCCCGTTCTCTTCATGCCAATTCCAACTCCCGAAGGAGCCGACATGCCGACGGAAACGTCTGCCGACATTGCCATTTTCAATCGCCGTGAATCGGAGGCGCGCAGCTATTGCCGCAGCTTCGACACGGTGTTCACCCGCGCCCGCGGGTCGGAACTGACCGACGCGGCGGGCCGCAGCTACATCGACTTCCTCGCCGGATGCTCGTCGCTGAACTACGGCCACAACGACCCCGACATGAAGGCCGCGCTGATCGAGCATATCGCCGGCGACGGGCTGGCACACGGGCTCGACCTGCATACCGATGCCAAGGCCGCCTTCCTTGACGCGTTCGAACGCCATATCCTCGGCCCGCGCGGCATGGATCACAAGCTGATGTTCACCGGCCCGACCGGCGCCAATGCCGTCGAGGCGGCGATGAAACTGGCGCGCAAGGTCACCGGCCGCACGAACATCATCGCCTTCACCAACGGCTTTCACGGCGTCACCCAGGGCGCGCTGGCGGCCACCGGGAACGGCTATCACCGTGGCGCGGCCGGGATCACGCTGAACGGCGTCACCCGGATGCCCTATGACGGCTATTTCGGCGAGGCCGCCGACACCGCCGACTTCCTCGAAACCATGCTGGCCGACCGGTCGAGCGGGGTGGACGCGCCCGCCGCGATCCTGCTGGAGACCGTGCAGGGCGAGGGCGGGCTGACCGCCGGGCGGCCCGAGTGGCTGGCCCGCGTGGCGCGGCTTGCGCAGGATCACGGCGCGCTGCTGATCGTCGACGACATCCAGGCCGGCTGCGGCCGCACCGGCAGGTTCTTTTCCTTCGAGGAAATGGGGTTCACGCCGGACATCGTGACGATGGCCAAGTCGATCTCGGGCTTCGGGCTGCCGATGGCGCTGATGCTGGTTCGGCCGCGCCACGACGTGTTCGGCCCGGCCGAGCACAACGGCACGTTCCGCGGCAACACCCATGCCTTCGTCACCGCCCGCGTCGCGATCGAGAAATACTGGGCCGACGCGCGGTTCGCCGAAGACATCGCGGCGAAGGCGCGGCTGCTCGACGTCGTTCTGGGCGAGATGGCCGAACTGGTGCCCGGATCGCGGCGCAAGGGCCGGGGGATGATGCAGGGGCTCGACGTCGGGTCCGGCGACCTCGCGGCCGCGATCTGCGCGCGCGCCTTCCGCAACGGCCTGATCATCGAGACCTCGGGCAACGCGGACCAGGTGGTCAAGGTGCTGGCGCCGCTGACGACCCCGGCCGAGACCTTCCGCAAGGGCCTGTCGATCCTGCTCGACGCCACGCGCGCGGCCACCGAAACCGGCAAGCTGGCGGCGGAGTAGGCCATGATCGTCAGGGATTTCAACGATATCGTCGAGAACGACCGCGACCGCGTCGTGACCGACGCAAGATGGTCCTCGGTGCGGATGCTGCTGGCCGGCGACGGGATGGGGTTTTCCTTTCACATCACCTTTCTCGAAGCCGGGTCCGAGCACGAGTTCGAATACAAGAACCATTTCGAAAGCGTCTATTGCATGCAGGGCACCGGCTCGATCACCGATCTGGCGACCGGCGAGACGCACGAGATCCGCCCCGGCGTGATGTATGCGCTCGACAAGCATGACCGCCACATCCTGCGCGCGCGGGAGGAACTGGTGATGGCCTGCGTCTTCAACCCGCCCGTGACCGGGACCGAGGTGCATCGCGAAGACGGTTCCTACGCGCTCGAAACCTGAACAACAGAGGCCCCGGCCCCGGCCGGGTGGCAATCCGTGACAGTGACCGACCATACCGTCGAGAAGATCGGCGGGACGTCGATGAGCCGCATCGGCGCGCTTGCCGACACGCTCATCATCGGCGACCGCGCGCCGGACGCGCTCTATCGCCGGATCTTCGTGGTGTCCGCCTTCGGCGGCATCACCAACCTTCTGCTGGAACACAAGAAGACCGGCACGCCCGGCGTCTACGCGCTGTTCGCCAATGACGACAACGATCACAGCTGGCTTGACGCGCTCACCCGCGTGGCCGCGGCGATGTCCGAGGCGCATGGCGCGGTCCTGACCGAGGCCGCCGACATCGCCCTGGCCGAGGATTTCGTGCGCGACCGGATCGAGGGCGCGCGCAGCGTGCTGTTCGATCTCAGGCGGCTGTGTTCCTACGGGCATTTCCGGCTGTCGGCGCATATGCAGGTGGTGCGCGAACTCCTGTCCGGTCTGGGCGAGGCGCATGCCGCCTTCGTCACCGCGCTGATGCTGCGGCGCCGGGGCGTCAACGCGCGCTTCATCGACCTGTCGGGCTGGCGCGACGAGGCCGAGGTCACGCTGGATCAGCGGATCGCCAACGGGCTCGACGATACCGACCTGGCGCGCGAGATGCCGATCGTGACGGGCTATGCGCAATGCCGCGAAGGCCTGATGCGGGAATACGACCGCGGCTATTCCGAGGTCACGTTCTCGGCCATCGCCGCCGCGACCGGCGCGCGCGAGGCGATCATCCACAAGGAGTTCCACCTGTCCTCGGCCGATCCGAAGCTGGTGGGCGAGCCGGCGGTGCGCAAGATCGGCCATACCAACTACGACGTGGCCGACCAGCTGTCGAACCTCGGGATGGAGGCGATCCACCCGAACGCGGCCAAGACCCTGCGGCAGGCCGATATCCCGCTGCGGGTGACCAACGCGTTCGATCCGCACGATCCCGGCACGCTGATCGACGACGCGCCGGCGGATGCGCCGGGGGTGGAGATCGTGACCGGGCTCGAAGTGGTCGCGCTGACGCTGTTCGAACCCGACATGGTCGGGGTGAAGGGCTATGACGCCACCACGCTCGAGGCGCTCCGGCGGCACCGGGTGCGGATCGTGTCGAAAAGCTCGAACGCCAACACGATCACGCATTACGTCGAGGCGCCGCTGAAATCCGTGCGGCGCGTCGCGGCGGAGCTGGAGCGGGCCTATCCGTCCGCCGATATCGGGGTGCGCAGCCTTGCCATCGTCTCGGCGGTGGGGCGCGACCTGACGGGCCTGCGCGCCTTCAGCCGCGGCCTGGCCGCGCTGGAGGACGACGGGATCGAGGTGATCGCCGCCCAGCAAACGCCGCGCAACGTCGACATCCAGTTCGCGGTGCCCCGCGATGCCGCCGACCGCGCGGTGATCGCCCTGCACCGGGCGCTGGTGGCCGGCGCGGTCGACGAACCCGTGAAGCGCGCGGCATAGACCGCCGCGCCGGCCCGGTGCCGGCAAAAGGGGGTGCCGGCGGCCGCCCGCCTTGCTAGGAAGGGCGCAGCCGGTTCCCGACCGGCGCCGGAGCGAGAGGACGAGCGGATGAAGCTGAACGTGTACCTGGCGGGCGAGATTCACAGCGACTGGCGCGACGCGATCGTCGCCGCCTGCGAGGGGCTGGGCATCACCTGGTCGGGCCCGGTGACCGACCACGCGGCCTCGGACGATTGCGGGGTGGAGATCTTCGGCGCGGAACCCGACAAGTTCTGGCACGACCGCAAGGGCGCCCTTCTGAACGCGGTGCGCACCCGCACCGCGCTGGACCGTTGCGACGTGCTGGTCGTGTGTTTCGGCGAGAAATACCGCCAGTGGAACGCCGCCTTCGACGCGGGCTATGCCGCGGCGCTGGGCAAGCCGATCATCGTGCTGCACCCGCCCGAACACGACCATGCGCTGAAAGAGGTGGACGCGGCCGCCAACGCGGTGGCGCGCAGCCCAGACGAGGTGGCCCGCGCGCTGCGGTACGTCGTCAGCGGGCGGCTTTAGCGCCGCGGCGCGCGCCCCGCGCGATTCCCCTGTCGGCCCGGTCATGGCGGCCCGGCAGACCCGCCGCGCGGCCAATCCCGGCCGATCCCTGCGGCTGATGCCGCATCGCGCCCGACGCTGCGCAGGATCCCGCCGCGCCCCGCCGCCCGACCGGCACCATTCCGCCAAGGCGGAGTCCCGCCGGATTTAATGATATCAAGGGGATAACGCTTTTCCGCCGATCCGTCGGCGCCGTTCCGCAAAGCGGCCGCCTTTCGGCCCGAATCCCTTAACACTCTCGCCCCGATCCTGCCCCAATCTCTAACGCATCTGGCGGAAGGAGCACGCTCCACACGTCGGTGATTTTGATCCGGTGGCGCAGACGAAGGCCCATTTCAGGGCGGCGCGATGCCGGGAAGTGCATAGGGAGAAACGACATGGCCACGGAATTTTCGGGAACCGATCGCTGGGACATTGCCAGGCTGGGCAGCGGCGCGCAGACCGTCGACATGGGGGCCGGCAATGACCGGATCATCTCTTACGGCGACGCGGGCGAGCCGGACCCGGCGCAGACCGAGGGCGCGGAGGGCCGGGTGACCCCGGCGATCCCGGCAGAAGAGGCAAACGACACGCTGACCGGCGGCGCGGGCCGCGACACGTTCGAATTCCGCGCCCTGCTGGATGCCCGGCCCGAGGTGATCGCCGAGCACACCCGCGCCGACGGCAGCGTGAACTGGCGCGGCGTCGCCGGCGAGAACGACAACGTCCACGATCACTGGGTCAACGGCTTCGGGCTCGACACGATCACCGACTACTCGAAGGCCGAGGGCGACAAGATCGTCATCAAGGGTCACACCGCCCAGATCGCGAGCATCACCCATGGCAGCGACGAGAACGGCAGCTACTCGCTGATCACGGTAATCAGCCAGCAGGGCGACGGCGGCGCCGGCGGCGCCAACACCGCCACCGGCGCGCATGACGAGGATCCTCTGGGCCAGATCAAGGTCTATGGCGACATGGTGACGCTGGCCGACGTGAAGGTGCAGAACACCTTCGACGGGATCGACCGGCTGGAACGGGCCGATACCGTCTTCGCCTCGAACGACCTTGGGATGACGCAGGAAGTGTTCAGCAACACCGACGGCACGTCCTACCACGGGATCCTCGAAAAGCAGCGCGACAAGGTGCATATCGGCGAGGGCGCGCAGACCGTCGATGCCGGCGGCGGCAACGACGTGATCTACAGCTATTCCGACGGCGGCGAACCGGACCCGGCGCAGGGCGGCGACCGGATCAACCCGGCGGTGCCCGAGGGCGCGGCCGATGACGTCATCGCCGGCGGGCAGGGCAAGGATACCTTCGCCTTCCGGCTGCTTCTGAACGCCACCGACGAGATCCTCGCCAAGCACACGCGCGATGACGGTTCGATCAACTGGCGCAAGGTCGCCGGCGAGAACGGCAATGTCCACGATCACTGGGTCGAGGGGATCGGCAACGACACGATCCTCGACTTCTCGAAACAGGACGGCGACAGGATCGACATCCGCGGCCACACGGTGGAGATCGCCTCGATCACCTACGACGAGGACGCGGGCGGGGATTACTCGCTGATCGCGCTGCGCTCGCAGCAGGGCGACGGCGGCGGCGCGCATGACGAGGATCTGCTGGGCACGATCAAGGTCTATGGCGACAAGGTCACCAAGGACGACATCAAGCTCAAGGCCAAGGTGTTCTACGGGGTCGACGATCTTGAGGACATCGCCGCGGGCGCGGTGCAGAACCTCGCCGACAACCCGCGCCCGCCGGACAGCCCGCCGCAGTTGATCGCCGACGATCCCGAGGCGATCGACCTCGCCTTCACCGGCACCGACAAGGGCGACACGATCAAGGCCGGCAGCGGTTCGCAGACGGTCGATGGCGGCGGCGGCCGCGACAGGCTGATCTCCTACGCCGATGCGGGTGAGCCCGACCCGGCGCAGGGCGGCGCGCGGATCACCCCGGCGCTGGCCCCCGCGGCCTCGGACGACGTGTTCACCGGCGGCGCCGGCGCCGACCGGTTCGAGTTCCACGCGCTGCTGAACGCCACCGCCGCGGTGCTGGCCCAGCACACCGGCGACAACGGCAAGATCAACTGGCGCAAGGTCGCGGGCGAGAACGACAATGTCCACGATCACTGGGTCGAGGGCTGGGGCGCCGACGTGATCACCGACTACTCGAAGGCCGAGGGCGACAAGATCGTGGTCCGCGGCCACACGGTGCAGATCGACGGCATCGACTACGGCAACGACGACGGCGGCGCCTATTCGCTGATCACCGTGATCAGCCAGCAGGGCGACGGCGGCGCGGGCGGCGCGAACACCGAGACCGGCGCGCATGACGAGGATCTGGTGGGCACGATCAAGGTCTATGGCGACAAGGTCGTGGAATCCGACATCAAGGTGCAGGCCGCCGGCGTCTTCGACGGGATGGACAGGCTGCCAGGTGTCGACGATCTCGCGGCCTACAACGGCGGCGTGCAGGAGATCTCCTCCAACACCGACGGCGCGGCGATCGTGACCGCGCCGGAAACGCTGGAGACGGTCGATCACGTCACCATCGGCTGGGGCGCGCAGACCGTCGACGCCGGGGCCGGCAAGGACAAGATCCGGGTGCTCGCCGATGCCGGCGAACCGGACCCGGCGCAGGGCGGCGACCGGATCACCCCGGCGATCGATCCCGCGCTGACCACGGATGTGATCCGGGGCGGCCAGGGCCGCGACATCTTCACCTTCAACATGCTGCTGAACGCCACCGACGTGGTTCTTGCGCGCCACACCAAGGCCGACGGCAGCGTCAACTGGCGCAAGGTCGCGGGCGAGAACGACAATGTCCACGACCACTGGGTCGAGGGGATCGGCAACGACGTGCTGCTCGACTTCTCGCGCCAGGACAAGGACAAGATCATCATCCGGGGGCACACCGTCGAGGTCGAGTCGATCACCCACGGTGCCGACGACGGCGGCGCGTTCTCGCTGATCACCCTGCGCTCGCAACAGGGCGACGGCGGCGGCGCGCATGACGAGGATGCGCTGGGCACGCTCAAGGTCTACGGCGACAAGGTGACGGAGGCGGACCTCAAGGTGCAGTCGAAGGTCTTCGACGGCATCGACGAACTCGGGCCGCTGGAGGATCAGCCGATCGTGTTCTACGGCGACGACGGGGCCGATGAGCTGACCGGCACCGACGCGGCCGACAACATGCACGGCGGGCGCGGCGACGACCTGATCAGCGCCGGGGCCGGCAACGACTTCCTGTTCGGCGGTGCGGGTCACGACACGCTGGAGGGCGGCGACGGCGACGACTGGCTGGAGGGCAGCTGGGGCCGCGACCGGATGGACGGCGGCGCGGGCAACGACATGCTGCTGTCGGACGGCTGGAACGACGTGCTGACCGGCGGCGGCGGCGCGGATGGCTTCGCCTTCGGCGCGAACATCCGCAAGGCCACGATCACCGACTGGGAGGACGGGCTCGACATGATCCACCTGACCGGGGTCGGGGCGGTCGACGCGTTCTCCGATCTCACGATCACCACGCTGTCGGACACGTCGCAGCGGGTGAGCTTCACCAACGACAAGGGCGCGACGGCCACGATCGACGTGCTGAGCGAGGCGGAAATGTCGCTCACCGCGGAGGACTTCTTGCTCTGACCGCGGCCGGCTGACAGGCGAGGGGGCCGGGATGGGCGACCATCCCGGCCCGTTTCACTCCACCCGGCGCCGCCGGCGGGCTACAGCCCCGGCAGCCACAGCGCCAGCCCCGGAAAGGCGATCAGCAGCGCCACCAGAAGCAGCGAACAGCCGATGAACGGGAAGGCGGAGGTATAGATCGTGCGCATCGTCGTGCCCTGCGGCGCGACGCCCTTCATCACGAACAGCAACAGCCCGAAGGGCGGCGTGGTGAAACTGATTTCCAGCGCCAGCAGCATGATCAGGCCGAACCAGACCGGATCGAAGCCCAGCGTCATCGCCAGCGGGAAGAAGATCGGCACGGTCAGCAGCATGATCGAGATCTGTTCCATGAACATGCCGAGCATCAGCAGCACCGCGAACATCACCAGAAGCATCGCGAGCGGTGCGAGATCGTAAGAGATCGCCCAGCTCACCAGCCCCCGCGATGCGCCCGAGAACGCCAGAAGCTGGCTGAACGTGGCCGAACCGAAGACGATCAGATAGGCCATCAGCGTCACCCGCAGGGCGCCGGTGACCGATTTGCGCATCGCCTCCCGGGTCAGGCAGCGGAACGCGGCGGCCAGCAAGATCACCCCCAGCGCGCCGAAGGCGGCGGCCTCCGACGGGGTGACGAAGCCGCGGATCATCAGCACGACGATCACCACCATCACGCCGATCATCGGCACCACGTCGCGCAGGAACAGGCCCAGCTTCTGCCCCGCCGACAGCGGCGCCACGTCATAGGCCGGCGCGGCCTCCGGGTCGCGCCGGGTCTGCAGCCAGATCGTCGCGATGTAGAGCCCGGCGAGGATCAGGCCGGGGATCACCCCGGCGATCAGCAGCCCCGCGACGTCGATCTGCGCCAGCGTCGCCAGCAGCACGGCCAGCGCCGAGGGCGGGATGATGATCGCCAGCCCGCCGGTGCCGAGGATCGGCCCGATGCTCATGTGCGGCTTGTAGCCCCGGCGGTTCATCTCGGGCACCATCAGCGAGCCCAGCAGCGCGGTCGAGCCCATCGAGGAACCCGACAGGGTGGAAAACGCCGTCCCGCCCAGCACCGTGACATAGCTCAGCCGCCCCGGCAGCCGGCCCAGAAGCTTGTCGATCGCGTTGAACATCCGCCCGCCGAGGCCGGTGTGAAAGAACACCTCGCCCATCAGCAAAAACAGCGGGATCGGCACCAGCGCGTATTTGGTGATCTCGCCCAGCCCGTTGTTGAGAAGCTGGACGACGCCGCGCTCGCCGCCCATGAACACCCAGGCGCCGAGGATGTTGGCGGCCAGGAACGCCAGCGCCACGGGCATGCCCACCGCCATCAGCGCCACGATCGTGCCCAGAAGCAGGGCCAGCGCCTCGTACCATTCCATCATTCGTGGATTCCCGGCTCGCCGGTGTGCATCAGTTCGTCCCCGAAGACGAAGCGCGAGAATTCGATCGCCATCAGCCCGAAGCTGAGCGGGAAGGCGATGGTCAGCATCCAGCGCGGGAAATAGTAGGCCCGCGTGTCGTAGTCGCCGCGCTCGATATTGGTCAGGAACAGGTCGACCCCCTTCCACGCCAGGATCACGCAGACCGCGACGCAGGCCGCGGCGACGGCGCGGCTGAGCACCCGGCGCGGGCCTTCGGGCAGGGCGGAGGTGACAAGTTCGATGTGAACATGGCCCTTTTCGCGCACCAGCCAGGGCGCGCCCAGCATCGTCATGTAGAGAAGCCCGTATTCGGCCGAGGTGAAGAGCCAGGCGAAGGGTTGCAGCCCGGCGTTGCGCATCAGCACCGAGACGATGACCGAGATCATCATCCACACCAGCAGCGCGCCGGCGAGACCCGCCATGCCGTAGAGAAGCCAGCCATAGGCCTTGCGCATCGTCACGTCCTCGCGCCGCGTTGCGGGGGCCCGCGCATTTGCAGGCCCCCGCCGGTCGTCAAACGGGCCTCACTGGGCCGCGTCGAGATCGTAGAACAGCTCGATCAGCCGGTCGTAGTTGCCGGTGCCGCCGGGCTGTTCGGCCATCAGGTCGCGCATCCGCTCCCACGTCTTTTCGCGGGCGGCGGCGAGGTAGTTGGCCTTCGCCTCGCCCTCGAGCGAGACGACCTGCATGCCGGCGGCCTCCAGCGCGGCGAAATCCTCGTCGCGCTTGCCGCGCAGCGCCTCGACGCTGTCCTGCTCGTGCTGGATCGCGACGTCCTGCAGGATCGTCCGGGCCTCCGGGCTCAGGCTGTTCCATTTCTCGAGGTTGATGATCACCCCGAGGTCGGTGGAGAAGAAGCACGGCTCGATCCGGTAGTTCAGGAACTCGTTCCACTTCAGGTCGATCAGGCCGATCTGGGTCCAGCCGGTGGCATCGACGACGCCGCGCTGCAGCGCGGAATAGACCTCGCCGGTGGGCAGGTCGATCACCTGCGCGCCAAGGTAGTTGGTGAAGAACGCGTTGTAGACGTTGTTGCCGCGCAGCTTCAGCCCCTCGACCTTGAGGTTGCCGTTCTCGTCGAATTCCGGCGCGTTGCGGGTCCACAGGTTGTAGCACACGCCCGAATCGAACCAGCCGAGGTATTTCAGCCCCATCTTCTCCTGGTGGATCTGGTCGATCAGCTCGATGCCGCCGTTCTGCCGGGTTTCCACCGCGGTCAGGTTCGAGGCGACCATCGCGTCCTTTTCGGGCAGCGCGCCGCCGTAGAACGACCCCGGCGTGTAGACCAGGTCGACGATCCCGTCGCGCACCGCGTCGGGCTGCTGGAACATGCCGATCGCCTCCGGCCCGCCGCGCACGTCGATCTGCACGACGCCGGCGCCGGCCTCGTTCACCTTGTCGACGAAGGACAGGAAGCTTTGCGTGTAGATCAGCGTTTCGGGAAAGGCGTGCACCGCCGAAAGCCGGTCTTCGGCCTGCGCGAGACCCGCGAACATCGCGGCCCCGAGGGCGAGGCCGCCGAGATGGGTGAGTTTCATGGTCTTCCTCCTCTGTTGCGGGGCGGCCGCGGCCGGTTCCCTGTGGTTGGTCGGCGCCACCCCGGCACCGATGCCCGCGCCGGACGGGCGCGGGTTCACGCCGCGCCCCGGGGCCAGGCCCAGGGCGCGGTCTGTCGTCGGGCCGCGCGGAAGCGGGCGATCTCGTCGGCGTGGCGGCCGGTCAGGTCGATGTCGTCCCAGCCGTTCGCCAGCTTGGTGCGCCAGGTCTCGTCCAGCGCGAAGCCGATCGTCAGGTCGCCCAGCGCGATCTCGCCCGCGTCGAGGTCTACCGTGGCCTCGGCCGTGCCCGCGCCCAGCGCGGCGGTCAGCGCCGCGGCATCGGCGGCGGCGACACGGGCCGGCAGCAGGCCGTTGTTGACGGCATTCGCGGCGAAGATGTCGCCAAAGCTTTCCGCCACCACCGCCCGGATCCCCGCATCGACCAGCGCGTAGACCGCCGCCTCGCGCGACGATCCCGATCCGAAATTGCGCCCCGCGACGAGGATCGAGGCCCCGGGATGCCGGTTCAGCGGAAAGGCCGGATCGGGTTCGCCTGCCACGTCGCGGCGCAGGTCGTGCAGCAGGAAGCCGCCGTAGCCCGCGGCCCGCGGCTGCGACATGAACCGCGCGGGAATCAGCTGGTCGGTGTCGAGATTGTCCAGCGGCAGGGCGACGGCCTGCCCGCGATGCACCCGCCAGCCCGCCATCACGCCGCCCTCCCGGCCAGCATCGGGCGCACATCCGCGATCTCGCCCGCGACCGCCGCCGCCGCGACCATCGCGGGCGACATCAGGTGGGTGCGCGCGCCACGGCCCTGCCGGCCGCGGAAATTGCGGTTGGTGGACGAGGCGCAGCGCTTGCCCGGCGCCACGATGTCGCCGTTCATCCCCACGCACATCGAACAGCCGGCCTCGACCCAATCCAGCCCTGCGCCGGTGAAGATCCGGTCGAGCCCTTCCTCCTCCGCCTGCCGCTTGACCGGCGCCGAACCGGGCGAGACGATGCCGGGCACCCGCGCCTTGCGACCGGACAGCACGGCGGCGGCGGCGCGCAAATCCTCGATCCGGCCGTTGGTGCAGGAGCCCAGGAACACCTGGTCGACCGGGGTGCCGGCGATCGGCCGGCCGGGCATCAGCCCCATGTAGTCCAGCGCCGCGCGCGCGGCCTCGGCCTTGCCCTCCGGCAGGCCCGCCGGATCGGGGATCGTGCCGCCCACCGGCAGCGCCTGTTCCGGGCTGGTGCCCCAGGTGACCGTCGGGGCGATTTCCTCGGCATCGAACACCACGACGTGGGAAAACGCCGCGTCCGGGTCCGACCGCAGCGCCTGCCAGGCTTCGGCCGCGCGGTCCCAGTCCGCGCCGTCGGGGGCGAAGGGGCGGCCCTTCAGATAGGCCAGCGTGGTGTCGTCCGGCGCGATCATGCCGAACCGCGCGCCGCCCTCGATCGACAGGTTGCACAGCGTCATCCGGCCTTCCATCGACAGCGCACGGACCGCGCTGCCGGAATATTCCACCGCATGGCCCCGCGCGCCGTCCGCGCCCAGCCGGGCGATCCAGTTCAGCGCGATGTCCTTGGCGGTGACGGCCGCGCCCAGCCGGCCCTCCACCCTGATCCGCATCGCGGCGGGCTTCTTTTGCCAGATCGTCTGGGTGGCCAGCACATGCGCCACCTCGGTCGCGCCGATGCCGAAGGCCAGCGCCCCGAAGGCGCCGTGGGTCGAGGTGTGGCTGTCGCCGCAGGTGATCACGAGACCCGGCAGCGTCAGCCCCTGTTCCGGGCCGATGACATGCACGATCCCCTGCCGCGGATCGCGCAAATCGAAGAGCGGGACGCCGTGCCGGGCGGCATTGTCGCGCAGCCGCGCAATCATTGCCGCGATCTGCGGATCGGCGATCCGGTCGCGGCCGCGTGTCGGCGCGTAGTGGTCGACGACGGCCAGCGTCAGCCCCGGCTCGGCCACCGCCAGCCCGCGATCTGCCAGTTTCGCGAAGGCATGGTGCGAGCCTTCATGCACCAGGTGCCGGTCGACCCACAGAAGCGAGGCGCCATCGGCGCGGCGGTGCACCTCGTGCGCGGCCCAGAGCTTGTCGAGCAGGGTGGCCGGCGCGCTCATGCCCCGTCCCCCGCATGCTGTCCGATCGCCGGTTCCCAGTGCCGCGCGCGGCCGCGCCCGACGCGGGTCAGCGGCATTTCCAGGCGGAACATGTCGGGCCGGTAGAGGCCGGAGAGGTATTCCACCCCGTTGCCGTCCACGTCGCGCACGATCCTGTGCAGCGACAGAAGCGCCGAACCCACCGCGACCTCCAGCGCCTCGGCGACCTCCGGCGCGGCCAGCGTGGCCGAAACCGACTGGTGCGCATCCTCGATCCGCACGCCGCCGCGTTCCAGCAGCTTGTAAAGCGGCGTGGTGGCGAGATCGTTCTCCGAATAGTTCCGGGCGATCGCCTCGGGCACATAGGTCGTCAGGTGCGAGAACGGCGTGCCTTCGGCGATCCGCACGCGGGTGGCGATCTGCACCTTCGATCCGGCGGGCAGCCGCATCGCGCGGGCGACGAATTCGGGCGGCGCGGCATAGGCGAAGGACAGAAGCCGCGCGGTGGTCTGGCCCATTTCCACAAGCTGCGGCATCAGCGTGGAGAAATCCATTGCCACCGCGTTGCGCGGCTGGCCGGCCATCCGCACCACGGTGCCGCTGCCGGCGCGGCGTTCGATCATCCCGGCGGCGGCCAGCGCCTCCAGCGCGCGGCGCACGGTGACGCGGGAGACGCCGAAGCCCTCGGCCAGCCGCTGTTCGCCGGGCAGGCTGTCGCCGTCGGCCAGCCGGCCGCCCGCGATATCCTCGCGCAGCGACAGGTAGACCTGCCGCGCCTTCGCGCCTTCCGGAAGCATCGCCGTGCCGTTCCTGTCCACCCGTCCGATCCCCGATCCCGTCGCGCCGATGCTATCCCGGTGTCGTCAAAAAGCAAGCAGATGTATTTTCGGGACCGTGGATTTCTGACTTAACAAGGATACGAAAGCTGTATTACAGGTAATGCAGGTCAAGGGAGGGGAACATGCCGATCGTGGAGTTGCACCTGCTGGCGGGCTATGACGCCGAGGCCAAGGCCCGGCTGGGCGCGGCCCTGACCGACGCGGTGCGATTCGTCGTGCCGGCCGCGCCCGAGGCGGTGACCGTGATGATCCACGAGATGCCCGAGGCGCATTACTACCGTGGCGGCACGCGGCGCAGCCCGGCCGCCCCGGCGCCCGACCCGTCGGACCTGGTGCGCCGCTACCTCGCCGCGATGGAGGCGCGCGAGATCGCCGTGGCCGAGGCGATGCTGGCGCCGGGCTTCACCATGCAGTTTCCCGGCGCCGCGCCGATGACCCGGTTGCAGGAACTGATCGACTGGGCCAGGCCGCGCTACCGCTTCGTGACCAAGACCTACGAGGGGTTCGACGCGATGCCGGGCGGCGCGGCGGGCGGCGCGGTGGTCTACTGCCGGGGCACGCTGGCGGGCGAATGGCCGGATGGCACGGCGTTTTCCGGCATCCGCTTCATCGACCGGTTCGAGATCGCCGGCGGGCTGATCGCGCGGCAGGAGGTGTGGAACGACATCGCCGAAGTGAAGGCGCAGGGCGCATGAGCGGGATCGACCCGATCACGCTGTCGGTGCTGGCCGGCCGGATGGAGCAGATCGCCGACGAGATGGACGCGACGCTGTTTCGCGCCGCCTTCAACCCGATCATCGCCGAGGCGCATGACGCCAGCCACGGGCTTTACCACGCCGCCACCGGCGACACGCTGGTGCAGGGCAAGTCCGGCCTGCCGATCTTCGTGGGCGTCATGGCCTTCGCGGTGAAGGCGGTGATCGAGAAGGCGGCGGCCGAGGGCGACCTCGCCGACGGCGACATCTTCATCTTCAACGATGCCCATATCGGCGGCACGCATCTGTCGGACATGCGGCTGGTCCGGCCGTATTTCCGCGACGGCGCGCTGTTTTGCTACCTCGCCTCGGTCGGGCATTGGCATGACGTCGGCGGCGCGGTGCCGGGCAACTACAACCCCGCCGCGACCGAGGTGTTCCAGGAGGCGTTCGTGCTGCCGCCGGTGCGGCTGGCCCGCGCCGGGCAGATCAACCAGGACATCATCGACATCCTTCTGCGCAACACCCGGCTGCCGCAATCGGCGATGGGCGACCTGAACGGCCAGTTGGGCGCGCTCGACCTCGGCGTGAAGCGGATGGACGAATTGCTGGACGAATACGGCGCCGGGACGGTGCGCGCCGCGCTCGACGCGCTGGGCCACCGGGCCGAGGCGCTGATGCGCGCGGAACTCACCGCGCTGCCCGACGGAAGCTGGCAGGCGGAGGATTTCCTCGACAACGACGGGATTACCGACACGCCGCTGCCGATCCGCGTGGCGCTGGAGATTTCCGGCGACCGGATGGTGCTGGATTTCGCCGGCTCGGCCCCGCAATGCGCCGGCCCGGTGAACATCGCGCTGCCGACGACGGTGGCCGCGGCCTATGTCGCGATCAAGCACATCTTCCCCGGCCTGCCCGCCAATGCCGGCGTGATGCGGCCGATCGAGGTGCGGGTGCCCGAGGGCTCGATCCTGTCGGCGGAATTTCCCGCCCCGACCGGCGGCTATACCGAAACGATCCTGCGGATGATCGACGTGGTGTTCTCGGCCTTCGCCATGGCCGCGCCGGACAAGGTGGTGGCCAATGCCTATGGCACGATCAACGCGCTGTCGATCGCCGGCAAGCGGCGCGACGGCCGGCCCTGGGTGATGTTCAGCTTCTACGGCGGCGGGCATGGCGGATCGCCCGAGGGCGACGGGCTGAACCACGGCAACGCGCCGATTTCCACCGCGACGATCCCGCCGATGGAGATCCTTGAGGCCGCCTATCCGGTGATGTTCCGGCAATGGGCGCTGAGGCCCGATTCCGGCGGGGCGGGGCGGCATCGCGGCGGCATGGGCGCGGTCTACGAGATCGAGGTGCTGGAACAGGGCGGGGCCGAGGCGTTCCTGTTCGGCGAACGCGGGCGGTTCGCGCCCAAGGGCATCGCCGGCGGCGACGAGGCCGCCCTGAACCGCTTCGCCTACGAGGCCGACAGCGGCTGGGAAAGCCCGCCGCTGGCCTCGAAGATGCGCGGCATCCGGCTGCGCCAGGGCCAGGCGGTACGGCTGGAAACACCGGGCGGCGGCGGCTACGGCCCGGCGAGTGACCGCGCGGCGGTGCGGGTGGCCCGCGACGTGGCGCGCGGCCTTGTCACCGCCGAGGAAGCCGACCGCGCCTATGGCCCGGCCTGGCGGGAGGTCGCGCCATGACCGGGCGGATGGTCGGCGTCGATGTCGGCGGCACCTTCACCGATGTCTTCGTGCTGAACGAGGCCGATGGCAGCGCCACGGTCGCCAAGGTGCCGACCACCCGGCCCGACCAGTCCGGCGGGTTCCTCGACGGGATCGGCCGCGAGGTGGCCGACCTGTCGCGGATCGCCGTGGTCGTGCACGGCACCACCGCCGGCACCAACGCGCTTCTGGAACGCAAGGGCGCACGGACCGGGGTGATCACCACCGAGGGCCTGCGCGACGTGCTGGAGATGCGTCGCCGCGACCGGCCGCGCACCTGGGGCCTGCGCGGCGATTTCGACCCGGTGGTGGACCGCCGCGACCGGCTGGAAGTGCCCGAGCGCACGCTGGCCGACGGCACGATCCGCACCCCCGTCGATCTCGACGCGGTGCGCGCCGCGGCGCGGGCGCTGCTGGATCGCGGCTGCGCCTCGGTCGCGGTGCTGTTCGCCAATGCCTATGCCAACCCCGCCAACGAGGCCGCCGCGGTGGCCGCGGTGCGGGATATCTGGCCCAATCCCCATGTCTCCGCCTCGCACGAGATCCTGCCCGAGATCCGCGAGTTCGAGCGGTTTTCCACCACCGCGCTCAACGCCTATCTGCAACCCGAGGTCTCGGGCTACCTGGGCCGGCTGGAAGGCGCGCTGCGCAAGGGCGGGTTCGACGGCGAATTCATGATCGTGCAGTCGAACGGCGGCGTGATGGCGGTGGATACCGCCTGCCGCCTGCCGGTGCGCACCGCGCTGTCGGGCCCGGCGGCGGGGGTGATCGCGGCGGGCTACATCGCCGCCTCGGCCGGGTTCGAGAACGTGATCACCGGCGACATGGGCGGCACCAGTTTCGACGTGTCGCTGATCGCGCGCGGCCAGTCGATGCTGGCGCCGCAGACGGCGATCGACTTTGGCATGGTGATCCGCACCCCGATGATCGAGATCACGACGATCGGCGCGGGCGGCGGATCGATCGCCTGGGTGGACCGGGGCGGGCTTTTGATGATCGGGCCGGAAAGCGCGGGGTCCGATCCGGGCCCGGTGGCCTATGGCCTTGGCAACGACCGGCCCACCGTGACCGATGCCAACGTGGTGCTGGGCCGGATCGACCCGGAGAACCCGATCGGCGGCAAGCTCGACCGGCTGGACGTGGACGCGGCGGCGCGCGCGATCGACACCCATGTCGGCGCGCCGCTGGGCCTTGACACGCTGGCGGCGGCCGAGGCGATCCTGCGGGTGGCCAATTCGCGCATGGCCGGGGCGATCCGGCTGGTTTCCATCGAGCGCGGCTTCGATCCCAAGCGGTTCGCCTTCATGCCCTTCGGCGGCGGCGGCGCGCTGCATGCCGGGGCGATGCTGGCCGAGGTCGGCATCGCGCGGGCCATCGTGCCGCGCTATCCCGGCGTGACCTCGGCGATGGGCTGCGTGATCGCCGACATGCGGCAGGATTTCGTGCAGACCGTCAACAGCCTCGTCGATACGCTCGACCCGGCCGCGCTGGCGGGCTTCATGCAGGACCATGCCGACCGGGGGCTGGCGATGCTGACCGCCGCGCGCAGCCGGTTCGAGGCGCGCGAGGTCCGGTATGAGTTGGACATGGCCTATGTCGGGCAGACCCACACCGTGCCGGTGTCGCTGACGGTCGAGACCCGCGACGGCCGGGTGCAGCCGCCCGGCCGCGACGAGATCGCCGCAGCCTTCGACGCGGCCTATGCGGCCACCTTCGGCCGGCTGCTGAAGAACGGGGTCCGGCGGATCCTGAACCTGCGCAGCGCGGTGATCGGGCGGCGGCCGAAATTCGACCTTGAGACGCTGGCGCCGCAGGGCGCGGGCACGACCGCGCCGAAGGCCACCCGCCCGGTGCATTTCGGCGACCGGTGGCACGATACCGCGATCCACGACCGGCTGGCGCTGCCGGTGGGCGCGG